>Ga0208022_1000300_pt1 | contig 17751 bp, 17 predicted proteins | sample ColrivemetaGS747_FD_187622 | JGI IMG/M metagenome (GOLD analysis project Ga0208022, IMG submission 187622) | Estuarine microbial communities from the Columbia River estuary - Freshwater metaG S.747 (SPAdes) (version 2) | ecosystem: Environmental > Aquatic > Marine > Intertidal zone > Estuary ...
TTCCTGGTGTTCTGTGTAAATAGTGTCGCTCAGGAAGTGTTGGCAGAATATTTACGAAAGATCGATGTAAGTAAGCTGGGTAGTTTCTATCAGCAGAAAAGAGATTTGTTCCGCTCTTTAATGGCAGGAAGTCGTTTTGAACTTCTACCTTCCGAAGGGTCGTATTTTCAGGTAGCATCTTACAAGTCGATCTCTGACGAGCTGGATACGGAATTCGCTAAGCGAATGGTGATTGAACATGGTGTGGCATCGATCCCGTTATCGGTGTTCAACGACTCAAGACTCGACCAGAAGCTGATCAGATTCTGCTTCGCCAAGGACGATGAAACGTTAACCAAAGCAGCAGAGAAATTATGCATGATCTAAAAGTTGCCCTTGTTCAGGCCGATCAGGCGTGGGAGGATAAAACGAAAAACTATGCGCATTATTCGGAGTTACTTGCCGGACTGGAGCAGGTAGATCTTATTCTTCTACCCGAAATGTTCAACACCGGATTTAGCATGAACGCTGCAGCCCTTGCCGAAGAGAAGGCAGGTGTAGGTGTTCAATGGCTGAAGGATCTCGCAAGCGAAAAGAACTGTGCGGTCTATACATCAATGATCACAAGTGAAGGGGGTGCGTTTTTCAATAGAGCCTATTTTGTTCTTCCTGACGGAAAGATGACAACCTACGATAAACGCAAGTGTTTTGGATTGGCGGGAGAGGATCTCACCTACAGTTCAGGAGAAAAAGAAACGATTGCCGAGTACAAAGGATGGAAATTCAATTTGCAGATCTGTTACGATCTGAGATTTCCTGAAATAGTGAGAAATAAGATCCTTTCCAACGGTTTGGTGAGGTACGACGTTATCTTGTATGTTGCAAATTGGCCTAAACGTAGGTCACTTCATTGGAAGACTTTACTTCAAGCAAGGGCAATTGAGAATCAGTGCTATGTTCTGGGAACAAACAGGGTTGGATTGGATGGTTCAAACCTGGAATACTCCGGAGACAGCATGGTTGTAGGTCCTTTGGGTGAGGTAAAAGCTGCCGAAGAAGGTAAGGAGGAGATCGTGATCGGAGAATTGTCTGCCGCAATGCTTTCAGAGGTAAGAGAAAAATTACCTTTCCTTAAGGATGCTTAAGACAATTCTGAAGAAAGTGATCAAAATTTAACAGTCTGTTTAATTCAATTTGTAGCCAACTTTATTTTAGTTAGTTTTGTTTTTAATTAACCACGTAAGTAATAATTAATTATGAAAAAATACTCTACTCTTGTTATGGCTTTGGGAACTGCCTTCTTTGGTTTTTCACAAAAGGTTTCCGAGTCAATGATCGTTTCAAACAGACAGTTTGCAACGGAACTTCCTGCTGAAAAGCCAACAACAACTCCAACTTATAAGGCTGGCGGGGATGTTGTTTGGTCAAATGACTTCTCAAATGCTACTGATTGGACTGTTAACAATGATGGCGCTACTGGTGCCGGATTTGGATGGGACATTGGAACTACTGAGCAATCATGGTTTTTTAATTCAGTGATCAACTCTACTTCAGATGGAGCGTTTGCTGAATTGAACAACGGTAATCCAACATTATCTCCAGGCACTCAGTTGTTGGATGTAACCTATACCCTTACTACAGCTGCACCTATAGATGTGAATGCTCTTTCTGGTGGGCCAAACAACTACATCCTTGAGTTTATGCAATATGGAGCACAATTCAATGACGCTCAAGAAGTTTACATCTCAACAGATGGTACGAACTGGATTTTGGTTGGTGACAACTCTGACATTGAGCCTTTGACAGCAAACGGCGGAGCTGCATATACAAACCCAACTGTTAAAACGATCAATCTATCAGGGTTTATTCCTGGGGGAACAAATTCTCTTTGGATCCGTTTTAGCTGGACTACAGCCTTCCCAGGTTCTGCAACCAATCCAAACGTATGGATAACATATGGATGGATGATCGATGACGTAAGAATCCTAGAAGCATATTCAGATGAATTTAAACTGAACGAAGTATTCACTCACGATATCTTTAATGCTTGGGATTACTATGAAACACCAACTGCTCAAACTGTACCTTCTACAATTGGTATCTCTATCAAGAATGACGGAGGAACTGCTCAAACAAAAACGATCGACGTAAACTTTGATCTTGGTGGTACATCAGTGTACTCAGCAACAACTCCAGCGGTAACGCTACAGCCGGGCGAGTCTGATACTGTTTGGTTTACAACTACGTATACTGCATCAACTGTAGGAACTTATACGATCACAGCTACATTGCCGGCGGATGATAACCTAGCTAATAACTCAGGGACTACAGAATTTAAGGTTACTGATTTTGTGTATGGACACAACCATGCTCTAGGTACAACTAAGTTGAGCTTCTCTCAAGAAGAATTGATCGGTATTGGTAACCTCTATGAGATCAACGCGAACCAGGAATTGAAGGCGATTGATGTAGCATTTGCTTCAGGAACGACTGCTGGTATCTATGTAGATGTATTTGTTTATGAAGTGGTAGCTGGAAGCATTCAAGACCCAGGAAACTTTGATGTTGTGAACTTCACATATCAGATCCCAACTCCTGCACCGGTTTCTGGAATCACCACAATTCAGTTGCCTACACCAACTACCTTGGAAGCAGGTAAATTGTATTTTGCAATTTTAATGACATCTCAAACAGCAACAGAAAAATTGGCAATCAAGACTTCTTCTGCTGGTGATGCTGATTTCTCAACAGTATGTTACGGCCCTTTCGGCGCAAGTAGTGCAGTAAACTATTTCGTAGGATGGGGTGTTGCTCCAGCGGTGAAATTGAACTTCGATCCTTCAGTTGGAATCAACGAGGAAAGCGGAACAGTTGCATTGTCTGAAGTATATCCTAACCCAACAAGCGGAAATACAACTGTAGATTTCTCTTTGTTGAACAACGAAAACGTGAAGGTTCTTGTTCTTGATGCATCAGGAAGAATTGTGAAGACAGTTCTTGAAGGTGCTCAAACTGCAGGTGATCATTCAGTATCTTTCGAAGCTGATTTCGCTTCAGGTGTTTACTATGTGAACATCGTTACTGAAGGAACGACTGTTACGAAGAAGTTCATTAAGAAATAATTTTAGGTTAACTACCTTTGAAGGGCCGGTAGTGTACCGGCCCTTTTTTGTTATGAACTGGTTCGATTTCGGTTATCCCGGCTTATTTTTATTAAGTTTCCTTGCGGCAACCATACTGCCGTTGAGCAGTGAAGGTATGCTCGTTCTGATGCTCGCATCAGGATATGATCCCTTTGCTTGTATTGGGCTGGCTTCTTTTGGAAACATATTAGGTGGGGCAACCAATTATTGGATCGGAAGGCTGGGGAATCCGAAATGGCTGTTGAGGATCGGGCTGTCTGAATCGAAACTGAATTCCTTTGAACAACGGATAGCCAAATATGGAGAATGGCTGGCATTGTTATCATGGACGCCTTTTTTAGGTGATCCCTTGACCGTCGCATTGGGTTTTTTCAGGGTACACTGGTGGAGAGTACTCCTATGGATGTCAATCTCAAAGATCCTCCGATATATTATCCTCAGCATACCTTGGTTAACGGCCTGAACTTTACAAGGAATAACTAACTTTATGCAATGCAAATTTCAGTGATCATTACTGCGGGAGGAATAGGAAAGCGTTTTGGCGCTGCCATCCCAAAACAGTTTGTGGAGATCAATGACACGCCGTTGATCATGCATACCATTGCTGCGTTTGTGCGTTTTGATCCAGAGGCAGAGATCATCGTTACACTGCCCGAAGAATGGATCTCGTATTGGAATGAGCTGGTAGCAGTTCATCAGTTCCGCACCTCGGTTAAAATTGTTTCGGGTGGAGAGGAGCGTTATTATTCTGTGAAGAACGCTCTGACGCATTGTTCAGGAGAATACATCTTTATTCATGATGCTGTGCGACCATTAGTGAGCGAAGAAACCCTTCAACGATGTCGAGAGGAGGTTATCGCGTCAGGTGCAGTGGTACCGGTGATCGAAATGAAGGAATCCATCAGAATGATCAGTGATCAGGGCTCTGTTGCCGTGAAAAGAAGCGATTATCGTATTGTGCAGACGCCACAATGTTTTCGTGCAGAACTCGTCAGGAAGGCGTACGATATTCCATACCACAACGGAATTACGGATGATGCCGGTTTGGTTGAAGAAGCAGGCGTTCAAATAGCGCTGGTGGATGGCAACGAAGAGAACATAAAAATTACGACCCAGAACGATCATACGATCGCAACTTTATTCCTGAAGAAATGAAATACAGGATCTTAACGGATGAAGAATTAAATCATTTCGGAGATGAACTAGTTCAGTTCTTGATTGTTAACGGTGTACATGGTGAAGAATGGGAAAAGCTGAATAAGGAATATCCCGACAAAGCATTGGAGCTGGTGGAGATCTTTAGTGATCAGATCTTGCAGAAGGTGTGCGAAAAGATCAAGGTGCTGGAATTCAGGAGTGCTGATCGCCTTTTTGTATTTTATCTGGGAACGGAGCACATCGGTTTGATCGGATTTCAGACAGATGAAATGTCAACTGCAGATTTTTCGACACCGGAGAACATACATAAGACATTGAGTGGTACTTTTGAAGGCATTAAATATTTTAGATCAGAAAAAGGATATCAGTGGGAAAGAGAAACTGAGATCCATAAAATGATCGAAAACGGATGTGTTCCATCAACAGAAGAGTTTTGGAGATCCGTCCAGGAATTAATCCAATAATTGAAAACAATTAAAACAGAAAAATGAAAAAACTAGCAGCATTGTTTGTATCAGGAATGATCACGTTAACAGGTTTCGGGCAGTTGCCAAGACCAATGGCAAGTCCACAAGGAAAAGTTGAACAGAAAGTTGGATTGACAGACCTGTCAGTATCCTACTATCGTCCATCTAAAAATGACCGTGTTGTTTTTGGTGATGTAGTTCCGTTCAATGAGATCTGGAGAACCGGTGCGAACGAAAACACAAAGATCACGTGTTCGGATGCGATGATCTTCGGGAAAGACACGCTGAAAGCAGGAACCTATGCGATATTCACGAAACCTTCGGAAAGTGCATGGACGGTTTACTTCTATACAGACTATTCAAACTGGGGCACACCGGATGAGTGGGAAGAGTCAAAAGTAGCGTTGACCTTGAATGCGCCGGTAGTGAAATTGAATGATGTGGTTGAAACATTTATCATCACTTTCGATAAGACAACGACAAAATCTGCTAACCTTCGTTTTGCTTGGGATAAAACAGCGATTGAACTGGCCTTTGAAGTACCGACAAGCGTTAAAATGGATCAGAACATCCAGAAGATGATGAACGGACCTTCTGCAAACGATTACTTTGCTTCTGCAGAATTCTACTACAAAGAGAAAAAGGACATGAAGCAGGCGTTGATCTGGGCAACTAAAGCGGTTGAATTGAGAGGAGAAGATGCATATTGGATGTTGCGTTTGAAGTCGTTGATCGAAGCTGAATTGGGCGACAAAAAAGCAGCGATTGAAACAGCTAAAAAATCAATGGCTGCTGCTGAAAAGGCTGAGAATATGACCTATGTAAACATGAACAAAGCATCTATCGAGGAGTGGAGTAAAAAGAAATAACTCAACTTTTTTGTAACCTTTTCAACTTTTTGCCCTATACTGAGGTACAAATTTTATCTTCTTATTATGAAAAACATACTTGTAGCTGTATCGATCGCCGGGATGAGTTTGACTACATTCGGAGCGCCTTTAATGATGAAATCCGAATCGTCTTACGTGAAAGTCGATAAGAAGAAAAAGAAAGCGAAAAAGAAACGCAAGCACGGAAAGTGCGAAGCGTACAACGGATAAAAAGAAGCCCCAGTTTGGGGCTTTTTTGTTTCTATACATTTCCTGTCGCGTGGTATCGATCTTTTAGATAGCTTTGAACTTCATAAGAGCAGGAATTTCGAAAATCAAAATCATTCGTATTGAGTTCAGACCTAAAAGTAGCATTATGTGAACGCTTCGGCGAACACCGCATCCATGAACTTCCCGTGAAGGAAGGTGAAATGCCTTTGCTGTTAATGGAGCTCGAATCCAAAAGCCCGGTGTCTGTGTTGATGACCAATGGACTTTCGAACTTTAAAATGAAGGTGCCCGAAAAAATGGCCGGAAGAGAATTCAATGAATTGTATTTCTGCTTACCGAGCTACTGGGAATGGAGTGATCTTGAAAATCCCAGAATGAACTGGGTATATCCATGGATCCAGCGTTTAACAAAATTCGTTATTGAAAAGGATACCTGGTTCGGTCCCGGACATACCATGCCGTGTGGTCAGGATATGCAATCGTTGTCGGATACCATGTTGCAGAATCATTTCTTCCTTACAGATCCTATCCTGCTGTCGGATGAACTAAAGCCGGTAGAGGTGAATGGAAATACGGTGCACTTCCTGGGGATCATCCCTATTTTCCCGGACGAAATGGACTACAAACAGGGCAAAGGAACATTCAAGTTACTGAAGAAGTTAAGCCAACATGGGGTTACGGAAAAACTGGACGATTATCGAAGTACGACCCTCAAAAGTAAATGGATCTTGAGGAGGTAATTCCTTCATATTATCAAGTATTTTTAATAAAAAATTTTGTAAGTTGCTGTGTAATACTGCGACTATGAATTCACGTGTTCAACTTTTTCTTTGTTTTATCATTTATTCTCAAACTGAAATCCCCGGAGCACACAGGATAAATGTTGGAAAAGACTCAATATCAAATGAAAATTGGAGTTTTTTGCAGCAATATTCCAATGCCTATTCTTCAAGATTGGTATCAGATCAGGGGACTATTGCTACAATCGTTGGATCAAGACCGATTAATTACCTCAAGAATGGTTCCTGGCAACAAATAGATCCAAAGTTGAGACAAAACCCGAATGGGTGGTTGGCGGCAGATCAACCGAATCAATTATTGGTATCCAATCAAGGAGAAGTGTTTTTCAAGGCGAACAGCAATTCTCCATTTGGATTTAGAACTGGGATGATTGGATTATCAAATAGCTCATTTTCTGAAGATCCGGTGTTTTCTTCAGAAGAGAATTCCGTTGAATTTTTCTATGGTCAGGTAAAAAAGAAGATCTATGTTTTTGAAAACGCTGTAAAATACCATTATGAAATTGATGAATGGACTGAAGGTGCACTCTCAATTTCCGAAGAGATAGAATTGATGAAAGGTTCGATCTACCGAATTGAAAATGGAGAATTGATAATAAATGACCTTGATCAAGAAACGCTCGCTAGATTTTCGGTACCTATCGTGATTGATGCTCATGGAGCTTTTACCCAGGGGAAATATCAGGTTAAGAAAGTGGAAGATCGACTCACCCTTTCCATTACGGTGGATGAATCATGGATCTTAGATCCTTTAAGAGCTTTTCCGGTAATTATTGATCCAATCGTTACCGGTCCTACATCCAATTGGACAGGAGGGAATATGCCTTCCTGTATTATGCCGGCATATAACCGCGACTCTATTTTAGTTACAATTCCTGGAGGTGTTATGGTAACTGGGTTATTTGTTACGGGGAGTTTTTATGCTGATCCTTTTACAACGGCTACTATGGGACAAGGTGAAATGAAATACAGCACCAATTGTGGGGCATCACAAGGTTTTATTGTCACAGGCGCTAACTCTTCTTTTCCCGGAACAGCTTATCTTGACAGCGTAAACATATTGAATCCGCTAACTTGTTGTTTCCCTGAAACGTGCTCAGATACTTCGTTCTGGTTAACAATGATGCTTGGAAGAACCGGTCCGGGAACAGGTTGCAATACGTCATACATCAGATATGATGCAGCCACTACTTTGTGGCCATTTAAAGCGGTGATCGTTGGTAAGACGGTCGAATCATATGGAAGTCAATGGAACGTAATTCAGACCAGTATTTGTTCAAATACTTGTGAGCTAACGGCATTGGCTTACGCCATGAACGGTGTACCTCCATATACCTTTTCTCATCCGTGGTCAGATGAAATAGTAACACAAGGGCAAAGTATAGGATGTGGCAATGGAGCAAACAACCATCAGTTTACGCTTACAATTCCAAATTGTCCGATCTATTGTGACTCAAATTTCACCTCACTTGTTGTTCCGCCAGCTGTTATCACTGATGCATGCGGAAATACAATTACAGGTATGCCAAGTGAAACGATCACGATAAAACCGGCTCCGCATGTTTCGTTCAATGGGAATACTAATCTTTGTTCAGGTGAGGAAACGTCCATTCTTCTGGATGCATGTTTAACAGGTGCGCTGGCATATTGGGAAGGGAATGGCACAAACGGAGTTGGTGGAATTTATCAGGTAATGAGCAATCAATCCGGAACGACAGATTCAACTCAGTTCATTGCCTATTCATCCCTCAACAACTGTCAGTCGGATACTACATTAATCACAGTGTACAATAGCCCTGTTCAGCCTGCCCTATACTCATGGAATCCAAATCCTGCGATTGTTTCTGAATCGATACAATTCTCCAGTGGCACTGGAGGGGATATCATCAGCTGGGAATGGACGATCGATGGAACAACAGTGTCAGGCCAACCTCAGTTTGAAATAATTGAAAACAACCCCGGAGAATATGAAGTTTGTTTGATCGTTACGTCTTACCCAAATTGTCCTGATACACTTTGTAAAATGGTCACTATTGCGCCTGCCACAGTGCTCGCGCCAAATATCATTACTTCAAATGGCGATGGTGTTAACGATCTTGTTGCCTTCAGATACCTTGAGTTTTATCCAAATAATAGAGTTTCGATCTTGAACCGATGGGGAAATCCCGTTTTTCAAGAAGAAGGGTATCAGAATGACTGGGATCCAAGAGATCTAACTGAAGGCGTTTATTTCTATCACGTGATCATCAATGATGGAGAACAAGAACTTCAGGGATTCTTCCATTTGGAAAAGGAATAGAAAGGAAGCTGACGGTCCGCGGCTATACCCTCGCCGCATCAATAAAGATAATGGAATTCACTGAAAATGAAACTGCGACGGAGTATAGGTACTGTTATGCAGATTCATTATAACTGATGATGCAGACTCACTTGGAACTGATTTTTTTTCCATCCATCAGTCGTTTGGTTCATTACCCCTAATTGCAATCTAAGGCGATCAATAAATACAAACCCTAAGGCAATATACAGTCTATTTCTATCAAAAATTTCTACTGTGTTCCCACTACCGATATTGCGTTGACCATTTATAAATATTTCATTATACAATGCTAAGTATAAGGTGTTCTTTACCAATTCCTTGTTCGTTAGCGCGATGTTTAAAAACAAATTGTAACGGTATCGAGTTCTAAATTTCTGATTTTGAACAAATCTTTGCTCATAGCGTGCGCGATGATTCATGTAAAATCGCTCGCCAATTTTCAACGGAAATAATGCCTCTTGATAGATGCGACTTTCCCTAGTTGTAGATTTTTCAGGGCCATATGCGCCAGTGGTCACGTCTCCATAACCTAGCGTGAACTTTATTTTTGCTTTTTTTGGTTCATAAGTTACTCCGCCTCTAATAAGTAATTGCTCAAGGTCTCCCAAAGCATTCCAATTACGACATTGAAGATCAGCTTGAAATCCCCAGGAACTTTCTTTCAAAGAAGTATTAAAAAAATACATGTACCAAGTACCAAATTTATCTTCATCGACCTGACTAAACGATCCTTTTGAACATAAAAAAAGGGCAAATACTATATACAATTTATTTTTCATTCTTACTATGCATAACGGTCGGCAGCTACAAGAAGTTGGCGATTTCGAAGCAATAAACTGTCTGCCACCACTGAACTTGGTACTGAACACAAAGCTTCATTTAACCACTGAACCGCCAATTTTTTGTAGCTGCAGTTAGCGAACGTTATTCCTTTATAAACTTTGTATATACGAAGCCAGTATTTTGGCTAAAAACTTTCAATAGATAGGTTCCAGATGGATAATTGGCTGTATTTAAAATGAAAGTATTAGAATTCAAAACCGTTCTGAAAATTAGTCCACCTGTCACACTATACAGTTCTATTTTTTCCATCTGATCTTGCTCTAAATGTATTTTTATGACATCCTTTGATGGATTAGGATGTAAACTTACTATGGTTTCTAAATCAATTGTGGGAATTGACAGAACTGTTGATATATCAAACACTCTTACATGTCCTGAAAAGTCACCATTTCCATCATTAGCTTTGGCACCAATAGCCACGATACTTCCATCAGCCGAAATATCTACCGAATAACCTGAATTATCATTAGCAGCCTCTCCGTTAATACTCTCACCTATTTGTGTCCAAACTCCACTTAGATTTTGAAAAATTCTAACATTACCTGCGTCACTTTCATTGTTATCATTCCATAGCGAGCCAATGGCTATAATATTTCCGCTTGCGGACAGCGCCATAGACCAACCAAAATAATCTTCACTTGCTTCCCCAATTATATCTTCACCTATTTGTATCCAGACGCTCCCCAGGTATTCAAAAATTCGTACATGACCTGAATGCAGTCCATTAGCATTGCTACTCGGTGAACTAATAGCCACTATATTTCCATCTTCTGATAACGCAACTTCAGAACCCGAATCCTCAAATTCGACTACACCATTGATGTCTCCGCCCAGTTGAGTCCAAGTACCATCCTGGTTTTCGTAGATTTTAACCTCGCCAGTATTTGTGCCATTCTCGTCATTTTGAGAGGCACCAATAACTATAATGTTCCCTTCACCATTTAGTGCTACCGAATTACCTAGTCGACCTTGTTCCTGTACCCCATCAATATCCTGACCTATTTGTATCCATGATCCCCCCGAATTTTCAAAAACTCTAACATGTCCAGAATTATTTGCAGTACCATCGCTACGTGGTGCACCAATGGCTATGATACTCCCATCGTTTGATAATGATATACTTGTTGCTGATATATCTTGAAAGTTTTCGCCTTCAATATCTTCACCTATTTGTGTCCAAGTACCTCCTATGTTTTCATACACCTCCACTTGACCCCTCCATGAATTATTTAAATCAGAACCAATGGCAACTATACCACCATCAGCGGATATTGCCAATGACCATCCTGATCGATCGTCCACGGCCTCTCCGGCAATATCTTCGCCTATTTGTGTCCACGTACCGTCTACATTTTCATATACCCTAACATGACCCGACCTACTTCCACCGTCACTATTTTCAATAGCACCAATAGCTACTATGTTTCCATTAGCCGAAATGGCTACTGAATGACCTGAAAGGTCTCCTGGATTTTCTCCATCAATATCATTACCTATTTGCACTTGCCCATAGCTTGTTAATCCTATGGTTAGTATTGTGATTATTATTGAAACTGATTTCTTTTTCATCTTTTCTTTTTAATGTTTGCTAACGGTTTGGGGCTTGGCGAAGGTGGGGGATTAAAAGCACAAATGTTTAAGTTAGCACTTCAACCCCACTTTTGCCAAACCCTTGTTACCTGCATGCTTTTTTTTTAAGTGTAGCACCTGTTATTCTTTTATTACTTTCTTGTTTAAAACTCTTCTTTTTTCTTTAAGAAATACAATATAATACACCCCTTTCTCCAAATTCATTAAGCTTATTGAATTGTTTTCAGCTTTATTGATGTTTGAAACTACTTGCCCTTTTGAATTGTAAATAATAATTTCATCGGACACAATATTTTTATCCCAATAAAGTACAGACGATGTTGGGTTTGGGAAAATTAATGTTTCAGCGTTTTCAGAAATATTATCAATAGAAGATAAGGTGCCTGTTCGTGTAATATCTACCTCAATACCATGAAATATATCATCGATGTTATCTGTGTTTACCAACATAAAATCAGAACCTAAAATTCCGTTTTGGTTAATAAGTGGATTGTATATTGATACATTGGTTGTTTTCCACTGATTATCACCAATTCCTGTTATAGTTAATGCATTTTGTAAGCCTAATAAATTATAATATTTTAATGCCCAAGTCGAATTTGGATTTTTATCTAGCCACGTAATTTTAAATGTTAAACTGTCTGGATCTGAAAGTGAAAACACATCCGAATCGAATTTAAAATACATAGTGTCTTTTCCACTGCTGTTTTCAAAAGAACGCGCAAAACGGTCGTACTTTGATGAGCTTGTATTGATAAGTCCCCTCACTCTGAAGAGACCAATTGAAGTTAAATCTGGATTTATTTGAGTTATCCATCTTTCGTAATTCCCTTCTTCAATGTTCCATCCGGCATCATTATACCCTGTTTGCTGGTCACGTTGATATACTTGTCCTTGAGTAGCCGAAAACACATCATCCATTTGAGCACCACGGCTTGCATAGGCATTGCAAATAGCAATATATCGAGCCTGATTTTGCTTATTGGCTTGACCATAAATGTTTTCTGGAAATTTAATGGTGTTTTGAGAATTTAATCCTTCATGGAAAATGGAATAAGCAGCATCTGCAGTGCTTGGATATACTTGTTTGGAATATTTATTATACAGCTTAAAAACATCATGTAATTCTGGTTTTGATTGTGCCTCTTGCAATGCACTTTGTGTAACAAGCCAAACCGAAAGACCCGTATTTAGCCCACTTAATGCACCCCAGTAAAAGCCTAATGGTACATTAATTTGGTACAAGGGCTTCGTCCATGTTTGATCCATTTCTGCTGCAGAAAATAAATGTAATCCTTGTGGATTAACAAGATAGGGTGTCCAAGTAGTTTTAAAATCTAATTCATCTGAAAGATGATGTCCTCTAGCGTAAGCTCCGCCTTTTGTTCCAAATCCATAAGTAACATTATTGGTTACCCATTGCCATTCTAAAGGTTCGTCAACAGGGTCAATATTATTAAAAAGAAGTCCAATTTGGGTGCTACTATTCCCTGTATTAAATGTCAGTCTAAATTTTTCAAATACTTCTAAACGGAATTCACGCCATTGATTATCGGAAATAGTATAGGATGAATTGAGAGGAGCCCCCTTATAGGCAACTTCATCACCTGTGCATCCAGTTTTTACTTGAACATATGCAATATGATTGAATAGATTTGCTGGTTGTGATCGCAAGAAATTGCCGAAACTTTCTATCATATTGAAATAATATGTTTTATAATCGATGTCTAAATAATATGGATATTGTGTCCAATTTGGATGTTGTGTATCATTAGTAAGCACACTAGTTACACCATTAGCGTAAATCCAAATTGGAGCATCGGGACCAACTCCTACGCTTATGTTAACCATCTGATTGTTAGTGTAAGCTGATTGTAATATAGTTTGAATTTCAGACCAATTGTATTGATTTGAGTTATTTGGCTGCACAACTTCCCAGTTTACATCGGCACTTTTGCCTTTTAAATAGCTATAATCAGTATTAACTGAAATGTCATAGGCATTTGATCTGTCCCAAACACCATAGGAATTAACTGGTAAAATGGTCGATTGAGCATTTACAGAAAGCGCAAACAAAATAAATGTAATTATATTCAATAAATAGTATTTAACTTGTTTTTTCATAGCATTTAATTTTTAGTCAACTCATTTTTAAGACGATGCAGTGCATGAGCTTGCAGGTAACGGTCCGCAGCTAGGCCATCGTTTTAATGTGGCTTAGGTGTTGTTATATAGAGTTTCAATTTATAAATAATTCCAGAAACTAGAATGGTGTAGGTAAGAACTGATAGTCCCCATTTAGTCATGGTAATAATTGATGATGTTGATACTAACTGGTCTGATATTTCACCAACTCTTAAGTATTCATTGACCATAGAGATTTCATAATAGTTTTCCAGCCAATCAGTAATCATGTGCATAACAGGTATGATAGAAAGAAACAGCCAGCGCTTGAACAAGTAGATAGTCCAACAGAGATACATGGTCGTGTATAGGAGAGGGAATATAGAATCCCAAACTCTTAGGAAATTAGTATAACACAGAAGCTGGCCTTCTGTTCTGACATCAAAGAATGCATAAACTTCTGCAGTTGAATATCCAAAAGATAACCCCAGCGAATTTGCCTCCTCATCTATCGAAAAACAATTGCTAAAATGCCCTAAAATAAACTGAGCGTATAAGACCATTATTAGTGTAGATAGAATTGCTACAGAAAGAGTCCTATTGGTGGAAACTTCTTTTTTGAGCATCCTCATTTAGTTTTTTAGGTATTTCTGGACGATATTCCATAGTTTATTGGCTTCCTCCATTTGATATGAATATTTAGTTGTTTTTGTGACTTTATTGTTTGCGTAATACTCCCCATTTTGTAAAAGTTGTGTGTTTTCATCTATAAGGTGAATATGAGTCTTTGCCCCTTTTTCTTTAGATTTACCAAACAACTTGAATATGCTTCTTGAAAACCACCCAGCACTTCTGCCAAGTTGAGTATTAACCATGCCAGGATGAACACAATAAAAAGAAATCCCTGAATTTTCTGATTGTTTCGATAACCAACGCGTTAAAAGAAGAATAGCAAGTTTCGATTGACGGTAAGCCTTAAATCCTGAAAAATTTTGTCGGAACTCAACATCTTCAAATTGGATTTCTCCTTGATGTAGACCTGAAGATGTGAAAATCACCTTTGACTCATTGTTTTTGGGGATTAATCCTTCTAGTTCATTATACATCAAAATTTGAGAGAGTAGATTTACATGAAAGGTTTCTTCAATCTTGTCTTTTGATTCGATAAACTCAAAATTCCAAAGACCAGCATTTAGAACAAGTAAATCAATAGATTTAGTTAAGGATTTTACAGATTCATTAGCTTTTCTAACAGAGTCAAATGAAGATAGGTCGCATAAAACAGTACTAACATCACAATTGGAGTTGGATAGATTCAAACGATCCTTGAGAACACCTAGTTTTTTTTCTGATCGACCTAATACAATTACGGAATATCCCGATTGCACAAGGTGGTCAGCTATCACCATACCGATGCCTGATGTAGCTCCTGTAATTATTGCCTTCTTTCTATTGGTCATCTATTCTATATAACGTTCTGTATAAAAGCTGTAGCGGATTGATGCTACTTCATTTTCGGTCTGTAAAATACTGAATTAAAACAAAAAACGGTTTGAGATTACTCCCAAACCGCTATTGCTTTTATACCTTGTTGTAAGTAGTTTTTATTCTACTTCAGTAATTAAATCTTCTCTACTTTTCCTTACCTTTTCAAGGTTTACTAACCAGTCATTTTCTGTGTCCCTGTATCCCAACGGAAGCAATACACAGCTTCTTAATCCTTTTTCTCTAAGATTTAAGATTTCATCCACCGCATTTGCATCAAAGCCTTCCATAGGGGTAGCATCAACTTCCTCAAATGCTGCAGCTGTAATTGCTTGTGAAAAGGCAATGTATGCTTGTTTTGCAGCATGATTGAAATTTACTTCAGGGTCTCTTGGAGGGTAGGCTTTCAAAAGCATCTGCCTGTAATTTTCCCAACCCTCATTTTTAAATCCTCTAACCTCATTAACTAAGTCGAACATCTTGTTAATTCTCTCTTCAGTATATGTGTTCCAAGCTGCAAATACTAATAAATGAGAGCAATCGGAGACCACCGATTGATTCCAAGCTATTGGCTTAATTTTATCTTTTACCTCCTGATTCGTAATCACATATACTTCAAAAGGCTGTAACCCACTGGATGTTGGAGCAAGAGATATTGCTTCTATGATATTATCCATCTTTACCTGAGGGATTACTTGACGAATCATAGCTTTTGTAGCGTATCGCCAGTTGAGTTTATCTAATAATTCCATGTTTTAGGTCAATTCTTTTAATAATGTTTTTGCCGCTAGTTTACCAAGTTCGTTTGATGCTAATGGACTAGACCCTGTAATCAATTTCCTATCAACACATACTGTTTTGTCCATTTTTGTATTCATTAGATTAACACCAAGGCTTTTTAACTTTTCACTTAAGCCATATGGCATTTTGCCTGGTAGATAGCCGAACATTGGTGTTTTATTGTCAACTGAATCTGGGAATACCGCCATATTGTATCCTTTGTATAAGAATTCTTGATTATCCAAAGTAGTTGATAAAAATGCTCCTGGTCCATGACAAAGACTAATTGTGACTAAATCTTTTTCATTTGCCCATCTTAGGATTGTCGCCACATTTTTATCTTCTGGTATTCCAATCATTGCTCCGTGACCTCCTGGTACAAAAACAGCGGCATACGAATTAGAATGATCGAAAGAGGATTTAATGAATTCCGAAAGTTTAAGTGGTTTTTCAAAACTCGATTTATGCTCTTTGTAGATGGCCTTAACGTGCTCATCTTTTTCAGGGAAAGCCCACATTTCAAAAACTACAGGTTTTCCTGTTTGGGTTGCAATTTCAAATTCGAATCCTGCATTTTTCAAATGAAGCATTGGCAACAAAGCTTCTACGGGGTGATTTCCTGTGGAGAAGAGTTTACCGTTTTTCATTTTTAAATTCTTTTCTTCCGTGAAAATGACTAGAATTTTTGATTTTTTCCCTTGGTATTTTTGATAGGAGATATTTTCAAAATCTGTTTTCTCAGATACTCCCATTTTTAAAGCCATTTTGGATGGGCTGTATGATCCGTCTGATTCTAGTTTCGGAGCAAAACCCAATAATTTTTTTAGCATAACTTTTGTGTTTTTGATTACAACATCAAAAGTAGGTGGCTGTTTTTGGATTAAAATTACCCTATGGTAATAAATCTATTTTTTTGCTATTAACGCTCGCACTCTGCTCAAGCTTTGTTGAGTTATACCTAAATAAGAGGCTATGTGATAATTGGGAACGTGTTGTTCAATATTAGGGTATTGTTCAAGAAATAGACTGTACCTTTCTAATGCTGTTAATTGCAATTGGTTTAGGATTCTTTTATGCAAACTAACTACATGCCGTTCTAAGTTTTTTCTTTGAAACGGTTCAAATTCTGGAAATTGAAGGTAGATCTCATTTAATTTTTGAGCATTAAATTCAATAACAGAAGAATCAGAGATACATTCCACTGTAAGTGAAGCAGGCTCATTGTTGTAAATTGCCATAAAATCACTAATCCACCAATCTTTAATTGCAAATTGTAGAGTATGTTCCTTGCCTTCCTTGTCAATACAAAATGAACGAAGACTACCTTGAGTAACGAAGAAGGTCTTGTTTACAGTTTGACCTTCTCGTATTACAATTTCTCCTTTCGAGAACGATATTTCTTTGGCAATAGAATAGATATATTTCTCAGCTTCTGAAGAAAGGGAAATCGAATTTTTTATTTTGTTGATTAGGTCTTGCAACTATTTTTTTTGAATTACTTACAACGTTTTGAGGCTACGAGCAGGAGCGCTCTGGACCTAGTGCATCTCAAGCCGTTGATTGTAGCCTCTGTTATAAGCTGTCTTTTTCTTTATTTTCTGCATGGTAAAATCTATAACAAAACTCAAAAAAGAAAAATAGACAAATTAAATTATCTACATAATTCAAAAGATTTGAAATTTCTTGTGGTAAAACAAAAAACGAGTCAATTATTAAAGCACCTAGTACATAAATTGATAATATTATTACTATAAGGTTTAATAGTCCTAATTTATTTTCTTCGTTTTTTGTTTCTGTCATTTTGATAATTTGATTTGTTTTGAATGTTGCTTTTCAGATTGATTATAACGTTTTGCAGCTATGCCCAGTAGCCGTTTTACGGGCTTCATCACTATCATCCGCTACAAATTTTCGGCGGAGTACTACTGATTCAATTTGCTCTTTCATAGGCTATTGGGCATA
>Ga0208022_1000305_pt1 | contig 17708 bp, 17 predicted proteins | sample ColrivemetaGS747_FD_187622 | JGI IMG/M metagenome (GOLD analysis project Ga0208022, IMG submission 187622) | Estuarine microbial communities from the Columbia River estuary - Freshwater metaG S.747 (SPAdes) (version 2) | ecosystem: Environmental > Aquatic > Marine > Intertidal zone > Estuary ...
AGATATTTCTAAAGCAACTAAACTTGATGATATTCCAGAAGCTTCAAATATTGCTTCAAAAATAGATGCTAAACAATTAGATGATATTAATTTATCAAAAACGCAAAAAACTGCAACAAAAACAGAAGCAGAAAAACTTGTTGATAATCCTAATATAAAATCACAAAATGACGTATTAGATTATTTAAAATCAATACCTAAATCTAAATTAGCTCAATTAGGTGTAGGGGCTAGTTTATTAGCAGGTTTAGCTATTAGTTCTGCTATGAAAGAATCAAGAATAAATAATACAACATTTAATATAACATCTATTTCAAACAGAAATGAAAACGAAATAATTATTTATTATATACCTGATGAAACATTTTCTAATAATGATTATATTACTTTATCAGAAACAAATTCTGTTCCTAATATAAATGGAAATTATAATTTAAAATCTGTTGGTAATGGATTTGTTGTTATAGATTCTGAAACAAAATTGGAAAGCAATGGTTCATCTGGTATATTACAATGCACTACTACTTTTTCTAACCAATTCAGATCTACAGTCCAAGATACATTAGTAGAACCAGTATTACAAGTTACAGGAGATACTGCTACATCTGTTATTAAACAAACTGGAGAAACTATTGGTGATATAGGTGAAGTATTTGGTATATCAAATATATCTTCGTATTGGTGGGTTATTTTAATAATATGTATTTTATGTATATCAATGTCATTTGCAATAGTGTTTATAAAATCATAATTAAAATTGAAAAATTAATTATTTACTTAATAATAAAATTAATCTAATGAACTCATTGCAATTAGACGATTTACTAATTTATCCAAATATCTTTTTTCAAAATGGAAATTATAAAAATAAAAATGATATATGTATAATTTGGCCATTTTTTCAAAATAATATTTTTAAAAAAATTATATATAAATCATTTTATTACACTGTAAAAGGAATTCCTAAAAATATAACTAATATAAGTGTGATTGATAATAAAAATACTGTATCTCTAAATTGTTTACAAGATATTTATGATAATTATAAAAACAATTTACAAGAAAGTCTAGACAATTATACTAGAGTTAATAAATTAGTTAAAGAATTAACTATACAATTAGGTAAATATAATTCATTTTTAGGTCATGAATATCATTGGATTTTCAATAATGGATCAAAAATAATTATTCATCAATATTTAAATCCAAATTTAGAAACAATTCAATTACATTCTAATAATAATAGTGGTTCTAAACAGATAGTTTATATAAATTCTGATAAACTATTTTTATTTTTAGATTCAATAGACAATTCAATTAATATAACTAATATAAAAAATACATCAAAGCAGATTGAGGAGAACTACGAACCATTAATTAATACGTCTCAACCAAGTGTAAAATCAAATAAATTAATAAAGTATCCTAAAAGTGGAGAAAAAACTATTATCAGAGACGAATTAATTAAAAATCATAAAAATTTATTTATAAGTATGAGCGTTCCAAAACACAAACGTATCTTAGCTCAAAGTTGTAAAATTGATAATCCATATAAAAATTTATAAATTAAATTTCATAATTTATAAATTTATTAAGTAACAAAAAATCAAATTCATTTTGGATTTTTTTTTTATTTAGAGATTTTAGTGATATACTAATATATGTTATTTAATGCAGGATCAATCAAATAAAAGCGACCAAGAAAAAGAATCAGATTTTATATTATTAGATAATTCTTATTTACAAAATTATTCAATTGTGGATACAATTGAAGAAACTATTAATAATAATTTATTAATATTAAACCAATTAGAAGTAAGTCCTTCCATTAATTTAAAAAAGAAAAATATATATAAAAATGTTTATTGTGTTAATTGTGGTGAAAAAGGACATGTAGTCAAAGAATGTAATGGTCCAATTACAAGTTTTGGAATTTTAGCATTCAAAATTGTAAAAAATCACGAAGAAGAAATTTATGATAAAAATATTAGATTAGCAAATTTAATTAATAAATATCATACTTCTAATGTATTAACAAATAAAACAAATACAACAAATACAACAAATACTGTAGTTTCAGAGTATCCAAAAATCAAATTTTTAATGATTCAAAGAAAAGATACTATGGGTTATATTGATTTTGTTCGTGGAAAATATCCAGAAGATAATGAAGTTATAAAAAAAACTCTATTAAATATTTGTTTAGATGAAATGACTTATCAAGAAAAACATAATTTATTAACAAAATCATTTGATACAATTTGGAATGATTTATGGGTAAATCATGAATCTAAATGTTTTAAAAATGAATACGAATTAGCTAAGAAAAAGTTTTTAGATTTAGACATCCAAACTCTTGTAAAAAACTCCAATACATACTTTGAATTTCAAGAATTCGGGTTTCCAAAAGGCCGGCGAAACATGCGAGAGTCAAATATAGCATGCGCAGAAAGAGAATTTTTTGAAGAAACAGGTTACGATAAATCGTCATATGATTTTATAAAAAATTATCCTATTATATGCGAAGAATTTGTTGGAACAAATGGTGTAAAATATAGACACATTTATTATTTAGTAAAAATGAAAGACGATGTATTACCACCAAGAATTGATAATACAAATGTAATCCAAACTGGCGAAGTTCAAAATATTGGATGGTTTAGTTTTGACGAATGTATGGCATTAATTAGACCATACGACAAAGCAAAGAAAAATATGATTAATAGAGTATATAATGATCTCCAAAAAATGAACCATAATTTTATATGTTCTAGTTTTTATTATAACAATAATAAACGACACAATCCTATTCCATCAACTCCATTTTCACACTCTAGAAATACAAATTAAAAATATAAATATTATAAACTTTATAAAAATATTATAATATAAATCAAATAATTAATCAAATAATTTATATTCGTTTATTTAATTAAACTAATTTAAAGTTAATAATTTATAATAATATTATAACAAAATGGAAGAATATAGAACACCAGTAGATACCTCTACCGTCTCCGACGCTAGTCGGTAAGGTATCAAAACTCTTATACATACCAGTAGTATTGAAATATATGATAAAAATCGTTTAATTAATAAATTACAACAACATTTTACAGATGAAGAACAACAATTGTATGTATGCAATTTGTTTTTATATTTAAATTACAATCCTGTCACTGATTTTATCATAAACTTGGATAATGTATGGAAATTTATAGGATTTTCTAATAAAGGCAATGGAAAACGTTTATTACAACAACATTTTAAAAGCGATGTTGATTATAAAAACTCGCTTCTCCGTACGGAGAAGCGAGTTCACGGTGGTCAAAATCAAGAAACAATTATGTTAAATATAAATACTTTTAAAAAACTATGTTTAAAAGCAAATACAGAAAATGCTGACAAAATACATGATTATTATATTAAATTAGAAATGATATATAATGAATTAATGAAAGAAGAAATAGAAGAAAAGAAAAGACGCAATTGAAATTCCAAATAACACTGTAATACACAAATGGTCAAGTGTAACAGATGTTGGGTCATATATTACTAAAAGTAGATCAATTGTTTCAAATATGATTAAAAGAAAAATCCCAATTACTTTATTCGATAAAAATTGTTATTTGTCTTATGGGGATTAGCCACTAGCCACATGAGGTCTCTAAACTTGTGGCTATAAAGAATAATATTTTATTATTCGTTAAAGAATAATATTTTTATTATAAGGATAAAAATAGATTAGATAAATGTTATTTAATATTTTTATTACATGTATATTGGTTGGATTTATGATTTGGTATTATTTTGTAAAAAACCAAGAAAAAGACCAAAAGTATTCAAATCTTCATAGTGAATATATTGGTTTATGTAATGAAAATCAAAAGTTAAAATCAAGATTAAAGGATCTTCAATCGTATAAAAACGATGTATCAAAAACATTTAAAATATTAGACAACGAATTATTATTAATTAATGACAGACTTCAAAATAGAGATTCACATCTAAATACACCACAACCAAATCCTATTTCAGTATTAACTCCAGAATTATTAACATCTTTATTTAATAATATGAACCAAGAGTTTGCAGACTATACAAATTATGAAAACCAAGAACCAATTGAGGAGTTAAACAATGATACACAATTGGCTTCTTTGAAAGAAAATGAATTTATAAATACAATTGAAAATGCAAATGTTGATCCAACAAACTTACCAAGCAAAGAAGATTATTCACAATATTTAATTGACAACTAAAAATACAATTAATTTTTAATACATTTCATAAAATTTTTATCTTTATATATTATATATTAATAATTCTAAATGCCAAGATATACTATGAGCGACGGAAGAGAATTCACTGATTATAATCCATCATGTGAATTAAATAGAATGTTACAAAGTAAATATAAAGTTCAAAATTCACATGAATATAGATACTTTTTACAAAAAAATGCACAAAAAGTTATGTCTGAACTTTCTAAAATGGATAAACAATCATGTGTTTTTTGTCCTGTTTGTAAGAAAGCTCTAGAACAATAATTAAATTATTTTTTTATTTATAAAAAATAATTTTTTCAATTTAATAAATCAAATTTATTTATTAAGTACAAGAGGATGTTTGGAAAAGGGCTATTGAAAATATTACTAATAGTTCTTATTATTTATTTCATTTATAAAGGTCTTTTTATTTTTAATGAAAATAAATATGTCAGATCACAAACTGATAATAACTTATATATTATAAGAAGAGGTCATACAAAATCTAATGAATATTTACAACAATCTGCTAATATTTTAGGAACAATTAATTTACGCATATTAAAATTAATAGAACACTTTAATAAAATAAAATCAGATAATAATTCATATTGGATAGATAAATTATATTCTAGATACAATCATTCTATATTATCAGAAGCAGCTATAGATGAAAGATATACAACATTTACAATTAATAAAAATGATATGCATATTTGTTTACGCACAAGAGATGATTCTGAAACTTTATATGATATTAATATACTAATGTATGTTATATTACATGAATTAGCTCATCTTTGTAATTTTGATAGAAACGGAAAAGCTATCCAAGGACATGGAAGAGAATTTAAAATAATATTTAAATCTTTAGTTGAAGAATCTATTAATATTGGAATATATGATTATCAAAACTATAATGAGAAACCAGTAGAATATTGTGGATTAATAATTAATAGTAATATTTTATCCAGAACTTGATGTTGGTTTTTTAACTCGTTTTTTCATATTAGATTTACTACTACTACTATCCATAAATTTTGAAAAAAAACTTCTTGGTTTTGATTTAGTTTGCTGAGGACGTTCTTTTTCTGAATCTAAATATATTGCAATATTATTATTTAAATGATTTATATAATTTATAAAATTTGATTTTGCATTTCTTTGTCTAATTAATATTTTTTTCAACTTGCTTTTCAATTCATTTTCTAATTCTAAATTTGTAAAATTATATATTATTTTTGTATCAGATTTTTTTACTTCTTTATTTGTCACTATAACATCTAATTCTGTAAGATGCATTTTATATTCCCTGTAATTATAAAATGTTTCATCAAAATATTTTTGTTTTACATTTGTGTATACATTAGAATTTATCAAGGGATTATTGTTTTGTAATAATATTTCATCAAAATTAACATCAATAAAATCTGTTTTGAATTCTTCTATATTTATATTCATTGAGTGAGTGTATTTTAATATTTAAATAGATTTAAAATACAATTTTCTTACGACAACATCAAATTGTATTAAATACATTTAAACAATTTAAATACATATTAATTCTATTATAAAATGATAATTTATTTATATCATTGTCTTTTTTAATTTGATTTTTAGTTTTTTCAATACATTCTAAAAATTCTTTAATTTTTTTTGATTTATACAATCTATACATTGATATAAGCATTAACAATATTGTTAATGTATAACATACAGTATTCCAATCTGTTTTATGTAAATTGTACATAGGACTAACAAATTTATGTATAAAACCATTATTATATTCAACACCTCTAAGTTTTCCTTCTATTAAAGTTAGCGAACATAAATCATTATTACTATACCAATGTGTTAATAAACTTATAGAAAACACAATATGTAATATAAGCATAGATGAATTATTTGAAAATGGTGCTAATAATATAAATATTATAACCAAGATATGAAATATCATAATTATATTTGCTAAAAATGTATTAGCATTCGTTAATTCCATTTGCATTTATTATTATTACTAATTAAAATAAATGTCAATATTATTAATTGATTATAGAGAAAATTCTTTTATTAATTTATTAAAATTATCAAAACCAAATAAAGATGCATCCAATATTACAGAAGAATCAATTGAATTAATAAATGAACTACAATTAGGTCAAATATATTCATGTGAAATCAACAATGTTTTATTAAAATTTAAAATTTGTAATTTACCAATAGGAGATTTTATAATAAAAAATTCATTAGACGAAGAAAACAATTTTGAAAAAATTCAATTAATTATAGAAAGAAAAACATATAGTGATTTAAGTGCAAGTATAATTGATGGAAGATTTCGTGAACAAAAAAATCGTATTGATGAAGCTATACAAAATAAAGATCAAATTTTATACATATTAGAAGGTCAAACAAATTGCAATTTAAAACGAGGTATTAATAATGTTACTCTAAATAGTGCTATTATAAATCTGATTTATAAACATCATTATAAAGTTTTACATACAAATACATTAGAAGACACATTAAATTCTATTATTTTAATTTATAAAAAGATCATTAATAATGAAATAAACTTATCTAATGTATCAAATGAATCAAATAACATTTCTTTAGTAACCCCTCTTAAAACAAAAGGCAATAAAATTAAAGAAACATTGTTTGCTACTCAATTATCAGTAATCCCAGGTATTTCATATAAAACAGCTTTGGTAATATCAAATCATTATAAAAATATAAATGAATTAATTAACTTTTATAATAATTCTCAAGAAATTGATAAAAATATATTATTAGCAGATATACAAATAAATGATAAGAGAAAAATTGGTAAGGCCTTATCTAAAAAAATTTATGAAGCATTATTTAATTAATAAATAATATTTGTTATTATCTAAGAATTAAATTATTTTTTTCAAGATATTTTTTTATTACATTACCTAATTGTTCTTTATCTAATTGTTTTATTGCTCTTGGTGTTTCTATTTTTAAATATTGAATAATTTCTATTAATTTTGGTTTTTTAAAACTTCCTATCCACATTCCAGAAATAGCTTTTCTTTTATCTTCTATTTCATCAGATAATTTTCTCATATCTATTACTCTAAATTTATCATCGCGTGGTCCAAAAATACTATCTTTAGTACTTCTTTGTCTATAAGTTCCAAAAATTTGATTGTTAGTAATTATATTCATGTTATATTCTATATCAGCTTCTGTTAATGGAATATCTAAATTTACAGTTTCTTCTATTTCTTCCTTGTCTTTTGTATCAAATAAACTTGTATTCAATGATTTATTTATATACTGTTCTAATGTAAATTTATTTTTATTAACTGTAAAATCTAACATTTTTGAATAAATAGATGATTGGATATCTACATCTGAAGGATTAAATATATAATATGGACCTTTTTGTATAACAAAACCATCTCTATTATACATATCATTAATTAGTATTTTATTATTAACTATATTTCCTAATGTTGTATAAATCGCTTCATTTGATATATTTTCATCTAATTCTTTTATTTTATCTACAATATCATGTAAGTGCCATATAAAATAATTAGTAAACAGATTTCTTATTATATTTGTAATAAATACATTATCATATTTATCAAAAAATGATATATACATTTTATATGTAGATTTATTACCTCCTTCGCTAAGGCTATCGTTATTAATATTTATTTTACAATCATATTTACAATTTTGATAATCACATTCTGCCTTTCCATTATATGATTCGTCATATTCATTACGCCCTTCCATTAATTTACAATCAAAACTATTTTCTTTTAATAATCTTTCTACTCTTTTATTTGATCTATCTTTTTCCTCTGATAATACATATTTTTCTTTATCAATAAAAAATTTACTCAAATTTGTTTCTTGATCATGATTTGGAGAATTAGGTCCTGACTGCCCTGACTTAGGAGACTTGGGTGATTTTTCACTTACTTTTGAGTATACAGAAACATATTTATAAATTTCTACATTTCTATCTTCTTCAGACAAGTCTTTATGTGAGTAATTCCTAATAGCTCTACCTACAATTTGATTAATTCTACTCATATTCCAACTTGGTTCAAGTATATGTAATTGTCTTACATTTTTTAATGTTATTCCTTCTGATATAACAGGTGACCCAATAATAATTTTAATAAATTTTCCATTTTTGTTTTCTGGACTATTAAATATACGTCTTAATTTTTCTCTTGTTTCTATATCAGTTGAATCATCAAATAATACAAAGTTTTTATAATAATTTTCTTCTCCTCTTCCTTTAAATTGTTTATAACCATTATGTAATAACAATTGTTTTAATAAAGATGTTCCTCCATATGAAACATAATTAGAGTAAATAAATACATTACCAGGACTTTTATTAACATATTGTAATAATTTATATAATTTTGAAGAATATTTTTCTAATTCACTTGTTAATACAGAAGAATAATCTTTTTTTAATCGTATTCCATCATCTTTTGAGAATATTGTCATAAATCCATCTTTTCCAAAATTTTGATCAGGATATACCATTGTAGCGGCATCACTACTATTTTTATATAAAGAACTAGTTTTCGATACACCAATTGTTTCTTGAAAATTTTCAACTGATTCTAAATTTTGAATAGCAGTAGAAATGTCATAATTAGAATCTGTTTTGACATCTTGCGATAATGCTTTTAAATATACTAAATATTGATAATCTGACATTTCACAAAATACTACTTTTGGCGTACCTATTCTACCTTTTATTAAATCATCTCCTATTTCTATTCGTTTAGGATTTGTTAACGTATTTGCTTTTAAATAAGAAACTTTTCCTATAAGAGATTCACTTAATACTTTTTTACCATTTTCACTTATATATATAATTCCTCCCTTTAATACATTATTATTAATTAATTTTGATTGTTTTTTAATTAAATATGGTTGTGGATCTTCTGAATTAACATTTGGTTTGAATAGATCATTACGTATAGGTAATTGTTTATCCAAATTATTTATATTTAATAAATTAGTTAATTCAAATATTTCTTTTGGATTATCATATAATGGTGTTGCTGTTAATAATACTAATCTTGTATTATAAGATTTTGATAAAATTTTGTGTAAAGCAATATACACATCGTTATTTGTTATATTGTGAGCTTCATCAACTATGACTACAGTATTATTTAAATCAGTAAGCATATTTTTCCCAGCTTTACGTTGAATTTTTCCGTCTACTCTTTTAACTTTATTAGTTTGTACTCCCATTGAATCTCTTTCAAATTCTTTTATACCAAGAACTTTATTTACGAATGAACCATATGTTATAAATTGATATGTTTTATTTATATGTCTATGTATTTTATTAATTAATTCTTTTCTAGATAATTGACTAACAAAACTTTTTCCAATATTTATTCCAAAATATAATTTTCTTTCTTCATCTGATAAATATTCATCCTCAGTACATTTACTTAATAATTCATTTACGAAATTTTTCTGTAAATTTTTATTTTTAACTAAAACTACAATTTTTTTACCCATATTATTAATATATTCTTTAAACCCTTCTGCTATAGTAATTGAAGTACAGGTATTATGTGTAACTGTAAAATCTCCCATTAAATACCTACAATTTCCATCTAGCATAAATCCATAATAATTATCTCTTCCTACATATTTAATGGTTATTCCTGTTACTAATGGATCTTTTATTTGTTTTCTCTGTTTTGATTGTTTTCTTTTACACAACGTAGGTATTTCTTCTATACCATTTCCATATATATGAATTCTCCAAGCTTTTCCATATTTTTTCTCTCCATCAGTACCTATCCAACTTGTTTTTTTTATATTTTTATAACAACTAAAACCTAAACTTCTTGTTAAAAATATAATATCATCAATTAAACATTCATGTTTTAATGATTGTGTTATTTCAAATCCACCATTCTTATCTAAATGACCATCTGCATCAATTATTCCTGCTAATAACTTTAGACGAATTTCTTTAGAATTACATTTATAAACATAAGGAATATGTTTATTATTAATAAGATCTAAGTTTTTAAGAGTTGTTAAAAAACAATTACCATTATATTTTCCATTACCAGTAATTCCATAAGAATAATTACTTTGCAATTTTGATAAATGTAAATTATACAATGGTAATGTTTTTGCAAAATAATATAGAACACTTGATTCTTGACTTGTTATTGAAGCTCCTCTTGCAGTACCATCTCCTAACCAATAACCAATTATATATGGATCAAAATTAGTTTCTTTTTTACAAAATTCTACTCCACATTTATATCCTTTTAAAATATTTTGTTTTGTTTTTGATAATTTTAAATAATCCTTAATACTTATTTCTATTATTTGTTCGTGTTTTATAGAATTTAAATAATCTTGTGCTTCTTTTTGTTTTTCATATTGACTCTCGTCACCCAAATTTGGTGAATAAGTAAAAGTCTTTGATTTAAAATTATTATTTTCTATCCATTGAATATTATAATTATTATTATTTTTATCATGAGACATTTTTGGAAAACCTGACACTTTTAAACAAAGAATATGTTCTTCATTCACTGTATATTTTTCGCCTTTAACTGGAATAATATCATACATATTATCTTCTCCTCTAGCTAAAGACAATACTCGTCTTGGAGTAGAATCATCTCCCATAAGTAAATCTCCAATTTGTATATCTTGAATCATTTTTATATTTCCGTCATACATTAAAATAGGAGTATCTTTTTTATGACACTTTCCACTCCCTAAATTATGATATAATAAAACATTATCATAAATTGTATGTAAAGAAATATAGTTTCTAAGTAGTAATTGATGTGGTTCTTGATATATAAATGATCTTTTTTTATCTGAAGAATGCGTTGTAAATTCATATTTATTAAGAATTTCATTAAAATTACTTTCCTCTGGAGAAGGATAATATTTCTCAATTTTATCAAAATTCATTTACTTACTTAATTATTAGTAAGAAAATTAAATTTATTATATACTTAATTTTCTTATAAATTAATTAATCACTAGACAAACTTGTTGTAGTTGCACTATTAGGATACGAATTACTTAATAAATTATCTGATCTTATACTTGGAGGTTTAATTCCATTTGATTGATTTCTTAACTTTGAAAAATCTACAAATTGATATGTATTATTTGATTGATTATTGTAAAATATATAGGTTATATATAATACAATAGGAACAAATAGAATGTAAATAAAATTACTTGAATTCGCTTTTTGTTGATCATTTTTTAATATAGAATTTTTATACATCCTAAGCATAATATAAAATAAAAAGGTTGATATTAAAACAAATACATGAAAATTACTATACCACATTGTTAAATATTATTATTATTATTATTATTATTAAATATAAATAATATTAATAATATTCGCGTAAAACATAATAATAATAATATTTGGTACCTAATAAAGAATAATTATTAATGTCAACATTAAAACATCTTATTTCTACAAAAAATGATTTTGAACAAAAAGTATCAGATCTTTTTTCAAAATATTTTGCAAAACGTATTAAAAAATTCTATCACAAATCATCTGATCAAAAATATGTTTATAGAGAATTTCAAAAAAATTTATATGAATTAGCCAATTGGTCTCCTTTAAAAATATCAAAAGAATATAAAAAATTTTCAAAATGGTGTTTAAAAAAATATGACTTTACAGAATCTGAAGTAGAAAAATTAATAAATACATTAATAAATACATCTATAAAACTAATATTATATACTTCTTCAAATGAATCTATTTTTGATAAAATATTTATTCCTCCATTAGAAATATTTTTTTATAGAGGTTTAAAACGTGTAGCACGTTTTTACTATGAACACCCAAAACAAGAAATTCATTCATCTGATATTAAAGAAATTTTTAATGTTTATATCCAAACATATATTCCTTTTAAAGACATAATCAACATTTTAGATAATGATGCAAATATAGAATTAGAAGACCCTCAAATTCTTACTTATAATTTTGATGATTTAAATTCAAATTCTGATGATTCAAAAATTATTAAAAAAAATTTTATTATAGAAAAACAACAATCTGAATCCTCATCTGATAATTACCAAAGTTTAGGGAATCCCCCAAGTTTGGGGAATAGTAAAAGAAAAGACTATTTAAAATATGTTTCATCAGAATTTGACTTTGAAGATACAGTTTCAGATTTAGGAATTTCTAAAGCTACAATCTCTGAAAATTTTGAAAAATCAGATAATTCTCAAAACTTTGATAATGAGACAGATCATAAAGATATAAAATATATAAATTTACAAAAAACAAAGAAATTTTATCCAAATTTTGACAATTATAAAAAGCATAAGAATAATTTTATCGACCCAGATTTTTTTAATTAATTACTTACGCCTTGGATTTCTTGTAAGTTTTCCATTGATTTTTTTTGCAGATTGTGTTTTATGTTGATCAGGTTTTGTTGTTTGTCTAATTAATTCAGATTCTGTTTCTATTAATTCAACTGACATTTCCATGATATCAATTTTTGATTTTTCTAAAGAATCTTGTAAAATATTATTATTAGTTTTTAAACCTGTTAATTCTTTTTTTAAATTTTCGTTTTCGTTTTTTAATGTAATTTCTAAATTTTTTAATTTTGTTATTTCATTTTTTAATTCGTTTGTATAACTCTGATCATGCATATAGTCTTTTGTTTGAGATTCAATTGATTCAGTTAATACATTAATTTCCAAATTTTTATCTAATAATTTTATATTTAATTCTTTAATAATATTTTCAAAATTTTCAATATTTAATGTCAATTCTTCATTTTCTTTTGACAATTTTGTATTTAATTCAATTTGACTATTAAGTTTTTGTGTTACAACTTGTAATTCTCCATCTAATTCTGTTTGTACAGTATCATTTGACTTTTTATTATTGTTAATATAAGCCTCTAATTCTTTGATCCTATTCATTTTTTTATTCAACTTTTCATTAGTTGTATTGATATTATCATTTAAATTTTTAATGATTAGATCTTGTTTTTGTAGTTGTTCATTAGTTTCTTCTAATTTAACTTTTAATTCTTTGATTTCTACTTGAAATCTATTATGTCCTACAATTTTTTTATTAACATTAACATTATCACTTTCTACATTTTCAGGTTGTAGTAATAGTTCACTGATTTCTTCTATTGTTTCTAATTTATTATCATGCATTTATAAAAGTTTTTAAATTAATATTATTATATATAATTTATGTAATAATATACCGCAATAACGTTGCAAAATTTTTATTTTTTAGAAATTAAAGAGTAAAAAAACATTTTTCTGGTAGTTATTTCTTTTCATATAACTCTTTTGGTATATATTTATTTGCTAATATAGATCCTACTTCTACAGAAGCATCGTGTTGTGTTTTTTTAGATTTTTGAATATTTTCTATATTTGAAAGTAATATACTTAAGGTATTATTAAATTGATCTCTATCAAATTTATCAGTATCATATTGACTAATAATAAATTTAAATAAAGTATTAGATGTATTATATAAATTACTATACTTTTTCTTTAAATCTTCTGAATTTGAATCTAAATAATTTTTTAAATTAATTTTTTTTTGTTTTAGTCCTTGTAATTCTTCTAATAAATCATCGACATCTTTTCTAATTAAAGATGTATTAGTATCATGTATATTTCCTGACATTAAATGTGCTTATTATTAGTAATTAAAAAAAAAATATATTATTAACGATATTCTTTAATTATTATCAATTTATTGAAAGAAGATCAAATTAAATAGAATGTCTTTACTAAATTTAATTGAAGAAAAATCTATAGAAGAATTTCAAAATGAGTGTATCGAATCTGAACAACAAGATGATCTAGATATAAAAAATATTATTACTCGAATTAACATATTAACAAACAAAGAAAAAGTTCATATTTTTAATATATTATTAAAACATAATATTGAATTTACAAAAAACTCAAATGGTTATTTCTTCAATTTTACAAATATTGAATCAACTATTATTAATAAAATAATTAATTGTTTAGAATTAATTGAAACAAATAGAGACATTATTAAAGAAATGGATAAAAGACGTGATTATCTTGTTAATTATTATAAAAATATTATAGAATCTAAACTATTAGAAACTCGAGAATCTAAAAAACAAAATTATATTGATTTATTAAAATTAAAAAAATCAGAATCAAATGTTTATGCAAATATATCCAGAAAACATAAATTTTTAAGAACCAATATAGAAAATATTGATCCAGATAAATTAATGAAAGATTATATCAAATTTCTTAGAAAAATTCCTAAAACATCTGTTTTTTATAAATTATTAAATAAACGATCACATAAATCTTCTAATGCAAATTTACATCATTCAGATGATACTTATTATGATGATTTGTCTGATTATGAAAATCAAGTAGATGATGATTTTGATGGAGACATTGTTGTTGACGACATTTTATCTGAACAAGAAAAAATCTCTGAAGTTGATCACGAGATTTTATCAGAACAAGAAAAAATAGCTGAAGAAGACGACGATATCGATGGTGACGTTGATATTTTATTTGAACAAGAAAAAAATGATCATGATGACAATGAAATTGAAAACGAAAACGAAAATGAAAATGAAAATGAAAATAAAAACGACAACAATGAAAATGAAAATGATACAAAAGAAATGAATAAAAAAATATTAGAAAACATGGAGTATTATAAAAACCTATTAAATAAACAGGGATTTGTTTTTAACGATTCCAAAACAGAATATAAATTACAGTATCAAGAATATTTGATTGACTAATAATAATAAATTGAATAAGTAAATAATTTCTGAACAAAAAAGTATCTTCAAATGGGAGTTCCATTTTATTTTTATAGTATTTATAGAAAATACAATGGAAACAATTCAAAACTTATGTTAACTGATAATGAAATTTCAAATTTGGATATAGATTATTTATTATTTGATTATAATTCTCTTATTCATCCATGTGCACAACAAATATTATCAACATTTACTGACAACGAATTACCAGATAATATCGATAATTTAATTATAGAACATTGTATTAAATATACTAGATATATTATTGATTTAATCAAGCCAAAATTTGTATATATAATGATTGATGGTGTTGCTCCAAGAGCAAAAATTAACCAACAACGAGAAAGACGTTATAAATCATATTTTTATAAAAAATATTTAAATAATTCTGATAGTAATAATACAGCAAATAACCAATGGGATTCTAATAAAATTACACCAGGAACTAATTTTATGAAACAATTAAATTATCATTTAATAAACTTTAAAAAATCAATGCAATTAGTTAATAATGTTGTTATAGAAATTTCTGATTCAAATGATATAGGAGAAGGAGAACATAAAATGATGAAATTTATTACTTCATTAAATTTATCTAATGAAAAAGTATGTATATATGGTCTTGATGCAGATTTAATTATGTTAAGTATGTTAAATATATACTCAGAAAATATTGTATTACTTAGAGACAATTCATTTAATAATAAACTAAGTGAAGATCAAAAAACTTTTACATTTCTTGATGTAAAAGTATTAAAAGAGTGTATATATTTAGAAATTTCAAATAAATTAGGTAATGATGTTAAAGGTAAATTGAATAAAGATAATTGCATTCAAGATTATATATTTTTGTGTTTTTTATTTGGAAATGATTTTCTAGAAAATCTTCCAAGTTTAATAATTAAAGAAAATGGGTTACATATTGTTATACAAACTTATACTAAATTATTAAATAAATCATTAAATGAAGAACAGGAGTATTTAATAAATATCTTTGAATTACAACGTAAAAATTTTCATAAAAGTATTAATATAAATATGTTTCTAGAAATTTTAGATATTTTACAACAATCAGAAAATTATTTTTTCAATAATGTTTATTCTGTATATATTAATAAATCAAATAATTCAAATAATACAGTGTATAGAGATAACATAAACATAAAAGAAAATTCTTTTGAAAATTTACATTTTTTTTCAGAAGATTTAATAAAATTTAATAAAAATAATTATAAATCTAGATATTATTTATTTTATGGTATTAACAATTTAGAAAATGTTTGTTTTGATTATATACAAGGGTTATATTGGATTCTAGGATATTATAATAATCATTCACATAATAATTGGTCTTGGTTTTACAATCATCATGCTACTCCATTTATTAGTGATCTTTTTTATTTTTTAAAAAATAATAGTAATTCAACAATTGTTAAATTAGAATGTTCAAATTATTTAAAACAAAGTTGTAGTTTAACTCCATTAGAACAATTATTATTAGTATTACCAAGACATTCTTTAATTTCTATATTAAAAGAAAATAATGAATATTCAACAATAGTAGATAGATTACAAAGATTTTTTAAATGCGATAGTATAGATGTCTTAAAATATTATCCAAATAAATTGTGTATAGATATGATAAATAAAGAATATTTATGGCAAGGAAAAGTTTTGTTTGAGCATTTTGATACACAGTTTTTAAAATTGATTTTTTATAAATAAATTATTATTTTATATTATTTTATATTATTTTATAATTTTTTTTTATAGTATTATAATATAAATACAATTATGTTTTCTGAAAAACAACTAGCTCTTCTAGTTCAAATTCTTCTTATTGCCGGAGCCCTAAACTGGGGTTTAAACGCTTATAATGGTATGGATCTTGTTAAAATGGCATCTATGGAAAACCCAATGGTTGAAATGGGTCTTAAATATGCAGTTGCCCTTGCTGGTCTTTACGCAGCTTATAAACTATATGCTTAAACTTTTAAAATTTTATTATATTTTAAAATTTTATTAGTAAAAAAAAACTGATTTAAACGATAATTTCCATATAAATTAATCTTAAGTGCGTAAGATTTAACTTTTTTTTTCCTTTATTAAAACTAAAAACAAAACAAAATGAGCACCAAAACACCTGCTACTACTACTAAGCAAACTAAATCAAAGAAGCTACCTTCTCCAAAGGTTACAGAAACTGTTCCTGAAACTGTTGCCGAAACTGTTGCCGAAACTGTTGCCGAAACTGTTACTGAATCAGTTGTTGCTACAGAAACAGTTGCTGAAACTACAGAAGTTGAAGCTGTTGAATCTATGCGTCAACGTTTTGAACGTTTAATTAAAGCAAAGCAAGAACTCATGAGTCAACTTAAGAGTGAAGTTCAAGAACTTCGTAAGATGCAACGTGATCATGAAGTTGCTCTTAAGGAAGCCTCAAAGAAGAGTAAAAAAAAAAAGCTTCCACGAGATGAATCAAACCCAAGAAAACCATCAGGTTTTGCTTCACCAGTTGTAGTTTCTGATGAACTTTATAGTTTTTTAGCAAAGTATAATGTAAAGAAGGGAGATCCAG
>Ga0208022_1000310_pt1 | contig 17595 bp, 13 predicted proteins | sample ColrivemetaGS747_FD_187622 | JGI IMG/M metagenome (GOLD analysis project Ga0208022, IMG submission 187622) | Estuarine microbial communities from the Columbia River estuary - Freshwater metaG S.747 (SPAdes) (version 2) | ecosystem: Environmental > Aquatic > Marine > Intertidal zone > Estuary ...
TGAGTTTTCTAATATGTTTAGTTATGGTGAGGACAATAAGATTGATTTTAGTAAGTTAAACGGATTGATGGGATTGTTTGCACCCAATGCACAAGGTAAGTCATCTATCTTTGACGCAATTTCTTTCTGTCTTTATGATAAGAGTAGTAGAGCATTCAAAGCACAAAATATCTTAAACAATAGAAAGCAAGATTTTAGTTGTCATTTACATTTTCAAATTGAAGGTATAGATTATCATATTGAAAGAACTGCAAAAACTATAAACAAAGGAAAAAATGTTAAAGTTGATGTTCAGTTTTATAGACAAGATGGTGATGAGAAAGTATCATTGAATGGAACTGAAAGGAGAGACACAAATCAGGTAATTGAACAATATGTTGGTAAGTATGAAGATTTTGTATTGACTGCATTATCGTTACAAGGTAATAACTCTATATTCATTGACAAATCCCAAAGTGAGAGAAAAGACTTACTTGCTCAATTTATGGGATTGAATGTTTTTGACAAATTATATGAAACAGGAATTGAAGATATTAAAGAAGTTTCCGTATTGATTAAAAACTTTAAGAAAAACGACTTTACTACCGAACTTGCAGATAAAGCAAATGACTTAAAAGAAAAGAAAGGTGAGTTAAAGGAATTGGATAAAGAATTGGCTAGATTAAATGCTGACAAGGGTGGTTTGGATAGTGTTATATTGGATTTAAGTAGAAACCTTACTCCTATTGATGGTAATTTAGACTTACCTACATTAGAAGCAAAGAGGGATGACTTAAAATTACAATTAGAACAATTGGAGAAAGATTATGAAGCTAAAGACTATAAAATTGAAGATTATACAGTATTACTTACGGAACTTTCACAATCAATAGAGGATAATAAAACTATAAATGATACTCCAATTGAAGAAGCTAAAAAGGAATATGATATTGCAATCAATTCAAAGAAAAATACAGGACATTATATTCAATTATTAGAACAATCAATTGTATCTAATCAAAAGAAGATTTCACATTTAGATAGTCATGAGTATGACCCAAATTGTAAGTTTTGTTGTGATAATGTATTCGTAAAGGATGCAATAAAAGCAAAAGAAGATATTGTAAAGCAAGGTGATGAAATGGAAACCTTAAATATTAGTTATGATGCCTTATTAAATCAAATTACACTTTTTGGTGACATTGAAACACAATGGAATGAATATAATGATTTGAAAACTAAATGGTCAAAAGCAAATGTCATTAAAGAAAAGACACAAGCTGAGTTGACTGGGTTAGATACAAAGAAAGAATTATTAGAAACCCAATTGGACAATGTAGAGGATGATATTGAAAAGTATTATGAGAATGAGGACACTATTCAAAGTAATAAAGAGTTAGAAAAACAAATTAAAGAATTAGAAACCGAAAAGAAAAGATTTGAGTCGGACATTAGAGATATTACTAAACAAATAGCAACTACAAATGGTTCTATATCATCATTACAGACTTATATAGATAGTATCAAACAAAAGATGAATGAGGTTAAAGATTTAGAAGAAAAGAACCGATTATACACCTATTATTTAGATGCCGTAAAGAGAGATGGTATTCCATATGAATTAATTTCAAAAGCATTGCCTGTTATTGAGAATGAGGTAAACAATATCCTTGCACAAGTTGTAGACTTTGGTGTTACAATGGAAATGGATGGTAAATCAATCAATGCAAAGATTGTTTACGAAGACCAGGAATGGCCATTGGAAATGTGTAGTGGTATGGAGAAGTTCGTTAGTGGACTTGCTATTAGAGTTGCACTTATCAATGTATGTAACTTACCTCGTCCGAATTTCTTAGTAGTAGATGAAGGATTTGGAACATTAGACGCAGATAACTTATCATCTTTATTTATGATGATGCAGTATCTTAAAACTCAATTTGATTTCATTTGGGTCATTTCTCACTTAGAACAAATGAGAGATATTGTAGATGGATTAATAGAAATAAAAAAAGTAAATGGGTTTAGTAAGATTGATTTCTAAGAACTACCTTATCAGCCTTCAACACACTAGATTGTGGTTTTGAGACACCGACGTGTTTCTTAATTAGATTTTCAACTAGACTACCCATTTTAAACCCGTGTTCTTCACAATACCCTTTGAGAAGTTCATGGGTTTCTTTTTTGATTTGTAACATTGCGTATTTCATAACTTATTTAGTTTTCTTTAGTTTGTTAAAAGATATATTAGTTTTCTTTAGATAAATATGAGATAATTCTTTTTTTAGAGATATTTATTTAAAAAGATTAAATGGCTATTCTGAAAAAAACATCTTATCCTGAAGATTTGAATAAATATCAAACCTTAATAACGGATACTGACCCAAATAGTAGATATTTTAAAATTACAGAATTACCTGATACGTTTACTGGTGGGAAAAATGCTTTTTTGGTTGCGGGGTCATCTGAACTCGTCGCTGATACTTTAATAAAAATAGAAATAAAAGATTCAAGAGGAAACATTATATATCACGAACCAGGAGAAGGTATTATATCATCTTCCGTAAATGGTGAATTATTTATATCGGAATATTATGAAGGTGTTTCAAAAGTAGTATCGGTTTATGTTTATCCAGATACACCATATGGTGTATGTACGCTTACAATATTGGGTGAGTTGTCTAAATATGATGATGGTAATGGATTTCTTACTCCAGTACCATTTGATTGGCAAGGTAAGTACAATGTTAAATGGACAAAAACTATAAATGTAAACCCATCATTACCAAATACAACCAAAATCCGTTTCTATAAAAGACCAACGGTATCTATTAATGAAATAATATCACCCGTTTATAGAATAAATCCTAACAACGGATTAAAAATAAACACAGGAATAAATCAATCGTTTGCAAATATAAAAATATCTAATTTAGAAACATTTGCAGGAGATGTAAAAAGAATAAAAGTATTTAGAACATCAGAAGGAACCATTTCCGACTATGATATGATACAAGATATATTAGTTGAATCAAAAGAATTATTAACATCATATGGATTAAGTGGTAGTGTAGTTGGAAATACTGGAATATTAACATCCGAAACTTTCAAAGACTATTGGATTACGGGGTCTTTAACGGCTACTTTAGATTCGAATAGAGTTGAAGCGGGTGCAAAATTAAAAGGTAGTGGTAGACTTACTTATTCTGCGTCATTAGATTTAAAAAGTACAAATACATATGAAATAAATTTAGATGCGTTTTATTCATCATCTACTTCAAGTAATTTGGGAATTTATTTAAGTCAAACTACAACATCTTTCCAAAATGGTATACAAGTTCCAATTACAATATCAAGTAGTATTGCAACATTGGTGGGAACACAGCCTACAAAAAATTTATTAGATACCACCATACCATTTAAAATAGATAGAAATTATCCATCGGCAAGTTTATATTTTTCACAATCACAAGGTGAATGGAATGTTGGAAATATTAGTTTAAAACTATCAGAAGATACTGCATTTTCACCAGATGAAGTTTCATTTGTAACAACGGTACCAACTGTAGTTGGAAATGAAGATTTTAATTTTAAATTTGAATTTTATGATGTAAATAATAATTTTGTTCCTGTATTAGTTACAGGTAGTGCAAATTTTACAGGAGGTTCAAATACAATTACAAAATTATTAACATTTGAGTCGGATAGAACTGCATTTAGATTTTCAACTGGTTCATTTGCAAATCCACAAAATCAATTTGTAAGATTTAAAACCATAAAAACCAATTTTACAGGTTCTATAACATATGCATCCGCTGCATTTGATATTGGTGGTACTTATATTCAACCGGCTTCATATGCCGGAACATATCCGGGTTGGTTTACATCTCAAAATGATAATGGTGCACTTTTAAGTATAGCTAGTTTTAGTGGTAGTGTCTCAAGTACATTGATTGGTTCAATTGTATATACTGCATCGTGTGAAGGATTTGAAGAATATGAAACAATTTATAGATTTGAAGATGGTGATAATGCACCGGGTGTGTTTGTAACCGCAAATACAAATCAATTTATTTATAAAGCCACCGATTTATCACTTAATCCGGTTGGACAAATTATTACAATAGAAGCTAAACGTAAAAATTTAGCATCGGCAACTACTGCATTGACAATAAATTCTGGAAGTGGTAAACCACCATTAACATTTGTATCTACAAATAGTACAAATGGAGTGGATACATATACATTGGCAGGTTCGTCATATTCATACGGAGTTGGGGAAACAACATATTATATTTCAGGTTCAGACCAATTTGGTAATGTTTTTTCGGATGCAATTAAAATAAGTCCTGTCAAAATATTAGATGGTTTGTCTGTATCTTTAACAAACGACAATGCATCACTACCAGCTCGTTCTACTGGATTTGTAGAGAGTGGTTCTTTTGTATTGAGTAGTGGTTCGGTTGGTGTTAAGGTTGGTAATGAAGTTATAACACATAGTAACGGATTATCTGCAAATAATAGATTTGATATTATATCAGCGGTTGCAACAAATGTTCAAACCGGTTCATTAGATTATTCAACAATAGATTATTTCATATCAAGATTAGATGCGGATAGTGGTTCTTTGAATTTGACTATAAGATATAAGGATGGTGCAGGTGATACATCTGATACAACAAAATTGGTAACATATTCAAAAGCAAAAATAGGAACTCCAAATGTTGTTGTAGCAGTATCTCCATCTGCACAATCAATATCTTCAAATTCAAGAGGTAGTGGTTCCGCATCACCTGCGACATTAACAATAACGGCATTAGAAGGCAATACCAGTCGTTTTATATCAATAGGTACTCCAACATATACAAATGGTTTGGCGGGTACGGTTTCAACTAATACCATAACATTTACATCGACTGCTTCTTCAATGTTTTCAGACACCGGCCAAGTAACAATACCTGTTAATTATACGGATAGTGAAGGAATATCAGGTACTAAAAATATTATTGCAACTGTTTCAAAAGCAAAAACGGCCGTCCCAAATGTAGAAGTTTCCGTTTCTCCACAAGCACAATCGGTAACCGCACTTGCAGATGGTAGCAGTCCTTCCACACCAACATCTCTAACCGTAAAAGCATTAGAAGGGGGTACAACACGATTAACATCCGTTACTGCGGTTGGAACAAATGTGACGGCTGGAACAATAGTATATGACCCAGTTTCAGGTACTCCAAAAAATTATGCAACAATTCCATTGAGTGCAGTAGCTGCAGATAATGCATCGGTTGCAATAACAATAAATTATACCGATAGTGAAGGAACAACTGGTACAAAAACATTAACTGCTACAATATCAAAAGCAAAAAAAGGTACGAATGGTGATAATGGTGACCCTGGTAACCCTGGTGCGGATGGTAAAAGAACTGCAACGGGTTTATTGTATTACCAATCACCAACAGGAAGTGCACCACCCAAACCTACTGCTACTTTATATACATTTTCAACAAATGCATTTTCAACTCCCGCTTTATCAACTGAAGGTTGGGCACAGGGTGCACCGACGTACAATGCAGGAAATACAAACAAATATTGGTATACAACCTATACTGCAATCGAAACCTCAGCCGGTGGAAATACATCGGTACCATCATATAGTACCGTAGCTCAAGCAATTGGATTTACTGGATTAGTAACATTCACTTCAACTGATATTATCAGTGATGGTAGTGGAAACACTTCGGAAATAATTCCATCTGGTTCAATTACAAATCATATTGGCGGCCCGAATGTAACAACGATAAATGGTGGTAAAATTTCAACAGGTACAATAACATCAACAAAATATACATTATTGGGTGCAGATACACTTGCAAGTGGTTCATATATGGGTGGTGGCACTATTTTTAATTTAGATGGTAGTGGTTCAATAAGAAGTAAAAACTTTTATATTACACCTCAAGGAGATGCATCATTTAGAGGAAACATAAGTGCAGGCAGTGGTGATATCGGAGGTTGGTCAATTGGTAATACTTTTTTAAGTAGTAGTAATGGTAAAATAATTTTTGACTCTGCAACTCCAGAAATATCATATACCGGTGGAACGAATGCAAATTTCAAACTTTCTACTGGATTAATAAATGCAATGGCCCAAATATCAGAACCTTTGGTAAATACAGCATATATGGGTGATGGTGGTATGATTTTTTTAGGCGCTAGAGATGGTGTAGGTAATCTTAAAAATCAAATTAGAATTGATAATTATGGTGATTATACAAGAATGTATATTGCGGCGGAGAATACCAGCTACACCGATGAAATAGTTTGGATAAATAAAATTACAGACCCCAATTCAGCAGCACTAAAAGTACAAGGTGGTGGTATTGAAGTGAATGCAAGTGGTACTGCAAATCATGGCCATGCTATATATAGTGGAGGTTCGGCAACATTTGGTGGTGACGTTATAGCAAACACATCCGATGGTAGATTAAAAACAAATATTAAAAATATAGATTCTCCATTAGAAAAAATATCAAAAATTAATGGTGTATATTTTAATTGGAATGAATTAGCAAAAGAATTAACTGATAAAGATACAACAAAAAGAGAAGTTGGGTTTATTGCTCAAGAAGTACAAACAATAATGCCAGAAATAATTAAACCCGCTGCTTTTGATTTAAAATTAAAAACCGGTGAAAACTATCTAACAATTCAATACGAAAAAATAGTTCCACTTTTAGTAGAGTGTATAAAGGAATTAAAATCAGAAATTGAAGAACTAAAAAAGAATAGATAATGAGTCAATCAATGTTAGCTATAAAAACTAAACTAGGAAGTTCTTCTAATTCATTAAGACAATATTCTGCTTCACGAAGTCTTTCTATACCAGATAGTATGCTAGAATTTGATGCTTGGTTAAATCCTACATGTGAGTGTTATACGGTTTATAATGAGTCTGGCGATAGAAATATAATATTTCAATATAATAGATGTTCAGATGGAAATTTAGCTTTAATGTCTGTTCCACAAGGAAGTAATAAAACGGTATGTGTACAAAATGGTGGAGATGTTATAGATGAGTCAGGATTATTGACTGTAGTAGCGTGTGGAACACCTTGTACTACTAATGCAAATTGTACTGCATGTTAAAAAATAAATAAGTTATGATAGTTTTTATTACAACAGGTTACGGAAAAAATGTTATAGGTGGTGCCGATATATGGTGTAACAATTTTATAGAAAATGTTTTACCATTAGTCAAAGAAGATTACAAAATTATAATTGATGGTAGGCCTTTGATTAGAGAAATTGATGCAATCTACACTTTTGGAAACGAAAAAGAAGTTGATAAAATATTAGATGAGTGTGATAAGATTGTATTTTTACATCATTCATATAAACCCAACCCCATTATTCAAAAGTATTTACACAAAACATATCTTACATTTGTACATGCATTCATTCCCGATATGGTTGGACTAAATGATGAGTATGAAAATTTAATGACAAGGTTGGATTGGCATTGGCAAAAAGATATATTAGACAATTCTGAAAATATTGTTTGGATTGGTTATGAGAAAGATACAATACACACATACTATCCAAAAACAATTACAATTCCAAATTACTATGAATGGAAAAATAAAAAACCATTTGTTGGTATAATTGATAATAAAGTTGGATATGCAGCAAGATGTGAGACGAGAAAGAATGCACACTACTTAGATTCAATACCTGCTTTTATATTCTCAAACAAATACGATTATAAAAGAATGTTGGAAGGTAGTAAAATAAATGCATCCGTACATCAATTTATAGAATTTGATTATCGTTTTCACAATAAGTTTTTTGAAAAGAATTTCCAAATATTTCATGGAGCGTATACAAAAGAACCATTTGGATATGCAATCTTTGACGCAATTGATAATGGCAAACTTCCAATATTAGATGGTAGTTGGATGAAAGATATTAAATACCGATATAGAGCAATTAATAAAAAACAATTTCATTATCAGTACATAAAAATATTAGAAGATGGATTTGAAAAAAATAAAAAACAATTTGATAGGTTAAAAGCGGGACTAGAAAAATATACTAACAAACAAAAATGGATTAAAGAAATATGCAGTTACTTAATGAAAAATTAATACAAGAATTTTTAACTAATAATCATACGATAGATTCTACTACGGGTCAAATGACATTGGAGCCGGTCAAGTATCGTTGGACACATGGTGCAACCGATTTACACTTAGGAGATGGTATGTTGGTTTACTCTTTCATTCAATTTATTAGAGCAAAGGTATGTGTCTGTATTGGGTCAGGAGGTGGATTTATACCTCGTCTTATGACACAAGCTAGAAAAGATTTATGGGAACAAAAAATATTTGAAGGAAACAATTCTATGGAATGGGGAGATATTGGAACTACCATTATAATTGATGCAGCAAATGGTGTTGGTGGATTTACCGATTGGACGGAGGAAAATAGTTTTTTAAGACAACATTTCCAACCTCAAGTTATTTTAGACACGTCAGAAAAAGCATTCTATGATTATTTTGTAAGACAAGATATTAAAATAGATTACTTACATATTGACGGAGACCATTCATACGAAGGAGTTAAAAAAGATTTTGAATTATATTCTTCAATTATGTCTAAAAATGGAATTATTACAATTCACGACATAGACCAAAGTTATCATGACACATTTGTAGTAACCGAAGATGCAAAGAAAGATTTTGTTCCATTTGATGGCCCGTGTAAATTTATTAAAGATTTAGAAGGAAATCCGGAATGGAATTTGGTAAAGTTAAATAATTTTCGTATGTTTGATAAAAAAGTTACAAGCACTGGTTTAGCTTTACTAACAAGAAAGTTTTAAAAAAGATTAATAAAAAATTAAATGAATAAAATAAGATTAGTTACAGTTACTGGTAGCAGGGTAGAGACTTTGTGGCATATGCTGAATCATTATAAAGATTTGGTAGATGAAATGTATATTGTAGTTTATGAGTGGGAAGGTTCAAGTACATATAATGAAGTTTTAAAAATAACCAAAGAATTTGATAAAGCTAAAATTATAGAAAGAGTAACAAAAGAAAAATTCAATTGGGAATATGTTACTCAACTATATAATGAAACAAAGATGTTATTTCCTAATGATTGGTGGATAGTTTCTGATGATGATGAATTTCACATTTATTCAAAACCATTAAACCAAATTATATCAGCATGTGAAAGAAATGGTTGGGAATTAGTAAGAGGTGGATTTATTGATAGAGTAGGACAAACCGGTGATTTTCCAAAGATAAATAAAAAAGAAAATATATTTGAACAATTTCCAGTTGCAGGATTTTTTAGATACCCAATGAGTGGTGCATGTCCTAATAAGATATGTATAATGAAAGGGTATATTGAAATAACACCGGGTCAACATTACGCAAAAATAGACGGACATACTACATGGAAATGGCAAGGTTGGAATCATCCTTTAATTGCACCAATTGATGAATACAATGTTCAGGTACATCATATGAAATGGGATTCAACTTGTATAGAAAGAATTAAACAAGTTGCAGATATTAAAAAAGATTATTCATTTTCAAACGAATATTTAAAAATGTATCAAGCTTTAAGAAGTAATAATTTTGAAGTTGATGTTACAAATAAAGAATATATGTTTGAATATATAGGAACCAATGATTATAAACAATGGAGTAAGTTACTAAAAAAAATAATATCAATTTAATTTGGTAATCTTAAAAAAATAGATTACATTTATAAAAATAAAACAATATGGCAACAATTAAGAAAACCGAAACAAACAACGAACAAAACGAACTTCTAATGTTAGAAGCACGTAAAGTAAAAGCTTTAGAAAAAATTGCTAATACAATGGATGCATTGACTGTGTGGTTTGAAGAAATCAATAAGGATGAGTGGAGTGATAGACTTCAATATTATTTAGCTGAATGGCATAATACTGTTAAAAAATCTGAAACAGATATAGATGGAAATGCATAAACTTGGTGTAATAGTTCCATTTAGAGATAGGTACGAACACTTAGTTGAATTTAAATTAAAGATAGTTGAATATTTAAACAAACAAAATATTCAATATGAATTGATAATAATTGAACAAGATGATGCCAAATTATTTAACAGAGGAAAGTTGTTAAATATTGGCTTTAAGTATGCTAAAAAGCTAGATTGTGATTATGTAGCGTTTCACGATGTGGATATGATACCGATAGATGTAGATTATTCCTATTCAGAAACGCCAACACATTTATCTTCAAAATTTATATCAAAAGACCCACACTTTAAACGAATGGTATTTGATGAATACTTCGGTGGAGTTACAATATTTCCAGTAGAAATATTTGAAGCCATTAATGGTTACTCAAATGATTATTGGGGTTGGGGTTATGAAGATGATGATTTATTACATAGATGTAAATTATCCAATATACCATTAGATTCTAAAGAATTAATTGTAAACGGAAGTAATACAGCTGCATTAAAATTTAATGGTATAGATGCATATGTTTCCGCAAAAAATATTATAAACATAACCCAACGGTTTAGTATATTTGTATCATTTTATCCTGATGAATTGATATGCGACCATAAGAAAATGAATGATATATTCACAATATTTTCTATACCAGGTTATGATTTTAGAATAAGTTACAATGGATTTAGAAGATATGCTACCGAAATATTTACCAGAGAATCCGATATTATTTATATAAATTCGGATATAAAAACAAATTATAAAACAAATATAGTAGTTACAGTTGACCCGACTTTAAAATTGATACAAATGTATCAAGATGGTAATTTAATAGGATATGAATATTATGAAGCATCGTTATACAATTACAATAGAGAAAAGAATTTTTATTTAGGATGTGCTAATATAGATACTCAAAATAAAATAGATGAAACCTATTTTAGAGGTTTAATAAATTCATTTGCAATATATGATGGTATACTTTCTGAAAAAGAAATAAAAGAAATATCCACAAATAAATACTTTGGACTTACTCAAAATTTTGGGGAATATATATCAGCCGATAATTTAAAATTATACTATGATGCCAAATTTATTAAAGGATATGAACTTATGGATTTATCAGGCAATGGAAATAATGGAAAAATATCAAAATGTGAAATAGTTGGATTATCATATGATGAAACAAAAACAATACAAATTCCATATAGGAGAGATTGTACATTTTTATTATTGTCACATGATGAAAATGGATATGTTAGGAATTCGTGGAAAGATGTAACTACTCGATATAATCAATTAAAATTTCATAATGAAATGGAACAAGGATATCGTAATTTTAAATTAGATGGATTATCTGATTGTAATTATAGAGAGTATAATAATACAACTATTAATAATCAAACCCACATAAACGTTTCCATATAATGAAATTAGGAGTATGCGTACCATATAGAAATAGAGAGGAACATATGAATATATTTGTTCCACATGTATCTAAATTCTTAGAAGAAAGAGGAATTGAACATACAATATATTTAGCACATCAATGCGATGAAAAGTTATTCAATAGAGGATTAATGAAGAACATTGCCGCTAAACATGCATTTGATGATGGTTGTGATTACATAGTATGGCATGATATTGATATGGTACCCGAAGATGAAAGTTGTGATTATTCATTTCCAATTAATAACCCACAGCATATTGCAGTTAGTATTTCACAATCCGATTATCAATTGAAGTATGAGGAATATTTCGGTGGCGCTGTTTTATTTAGTAAAGAGCAAGTAGAAAAAACTAATGGTTACTCAAATGATTATTGGGATTGGGGTATGGAAGATGATGACCTTTTTTGGAGATGTGTAATGGAAGGATATGCTGAAAAAACTAAATTAGATTATGATGGTGAAGAATATGTTGCATATTTTAATGGTATAGATTCTAAAATTGAATTTTCACCAAGTAGAGAACAACGAAACGCAATATCAAACTCACATACGGTTTCTATATTAGTAAAAGCTGACCAACAAATAGAAAAAGTACCTATATGGTTAATAGGAGATAATGAACGTAAATTTGTAGAATATCCAATTTTCAGAAAACCAGGATATGATTGGGGATTATCATTTAATAATAGTAGAGCCTATACTGTAATGTTATGGGATAGAATGAAAACTCACTTATATCAATGGATTAAAAGATATGAAAATCAATGGACTTGGATAACGTTATCTGTAAATACTGATAGAAAATTTGTTCATTTCTATTTAAATGGTAAAGAAAGTGATGCGAGATTAGGAACTGGAACATCTTCACCATTACAATACACCGAACCATTAAAAAAATATGGTATGGAACCATTTCAAATTGGATATTCAGCAGGTAATGGTGAAGCATATTTTAAGGGAGGTATTGCACAAATACAAATGTGGGATAGATGTCTATCTAAAACCGAAATTAAAAATCTTCACAAAGAAACACCTAAAGATAATTTAGTATTAGATTTATTTACTATGAATTTGGATTTTGGTAATAGAACAAATGTAGAATTAAAAAAAGAAAAAATAGAAATACCAAATACAATATTACCATATAGGCGTAATGGTAGATTTAAATGTTTACCACACCAAACTGAAGGATTAATTAAAGTAAATGGTATCGATAAGTGGGCAAAAGGAGAAACAACTGCAAAAAATGAAGAACGTTATATTCTACAAATGCAGCAAGGGAAAATTGACTATAAATCCGATGGAATTAACTCAATGAAGTATGAATTAATATCAATCGATACTATATATAATAGACACAAAATGATAAATGTAAAAGCATAATTATGGCAGATAAAAAAACAAATTTAGAAAACCCTTTCTACGTTAGTATGAAAAAAGATTTGGATTCAATTGGTAAAGGGATGTGTTTAGCAAAATGGACACAAGTAACTTTACAATTGCAAAGTGGCCACAATCATTCTTGTCACCATCCAACAACACATAAAATTTCAGAACAAGAAATTGCTAGAAATCCATCCGCATTACATAATACGAAATATAAAAAACTGCGTAGAAAAGAAATGTTACAAGGGGCCAGACCAGAAGAGTGTGAGTATTGTTGGAATGTAGAGGATAATTCCGATAGATTTAGTGATAGAGTATTTAAATCGGCCGAAAGTTGGTCGTTCCCATATAAAGAAGAAATATTTGAATCAGATTGGAGAGCGGATTATAATCCAAAATATGTAGAAGTTGCATTCTCAAATGCTTGTAATTTCAAATGTATGTATTGCGGCCCTTCATTTAGTTCAAAGTGGGTAGAAGAAATAGAAAAAAATGGTGGTTATCCAACTACTGATAATTTCAATGACATCAATTGGATGATTAGAGAAAACAAAATGCCAATTAAACAATCGGAATACAATCCATATACTGAGGCATTTTGGAAGTGGTGGCCAGAACTATATAATGAGTTACATACTTTTAGAATTACAGGTGGTGAACCGCTTTTATCCAAAGATACATGGAAAGTATTAGACTATATAATAGAACATCCATTTCCAAATAAAAAATTAAAATTAGCAATTAATTCTAATTTGGGAGCTCCGGATGAGTTAATAGATAGATTAATTGAAAAGATTAAGCGAATAGAAGATGAAGGTAGAGTTGAAGAAATTATCATATTTACATCAACCGATACTTGGGGTAAGCAAGCTGAATATATTAGAACTGGTTTAGAATTCAATCGTTTTTGGGATAATGTTAATAAAATATTGGCATCATCATCAAGAACCATTGTAACATTTATGGCAACGTATAATGCATTGAGTATATTTAATTATGGTACATTTATAAATGAAGTATATAAATTAAAACAAACTTACGCAAGTACGGATAGATATTGGAATTCAGCAACGTTTTTAGATTCTTCATATTTAAGATACCCAACACATCAAACTGTACAAGTTCTTCCATATGATTTCTCACATTATGTTTTAGACCAAGCTAAGTTGGTATCATATTTATCTGCACCATCATTTGATGCACGACATATTGGATATGCCGATGTAGAGGTTCAAAAAGTAAGAAGAATTTATGATTGGATGGTCGCACCACAAGATGGGACTATGAAATTACAAAACCAATATAATTTTGCTAAGCATTTTGAAGAACATGATAAAAGACGTGGTACTAATTTTGTTCAAACATTCCCAGAATTAGAAGAATTTTATAATTTTTGTAAAACAATAAAACTATGAGTTTAAAAATAAATAAGGAAAATATCTTTATGATGAATCCTAAAAATGGTTATTTTGATGACACCTATACAGATGACTCAATGACAAATGATTTTACTTTATTTGTTAGAGTAAAATTAAATCATGATAAATTAAGTAAAACTGATAAATTTATTATAAGTAGAAGTGGCGCCCATTCCGGAATATCCGCTTTAACCGATTTATATGAATTTACATCTTATATACAATATTCTTATTGGTTTTGGGATAATAATACAGCCACACCAAAATTAGATGTTAAACAAGTACATCATAAAATAGAAGATAAAGATTTTGATTCATATATGGATTTGGCATTAATACATAGTAAAGAGCAACGTATTATATTTTGTTACTATAATGGCAAAGTTGTAGGTGAAATATCGTATAAAGAAGATGAGTTACCCGCTTTATATGATAACGCACCTTATTGGTTTGGATGTGGTAGTATGTTATTAGATGGTGAAAAGCAAATAGGTGAATATGAATACGATTTAGCCTTTTCAGTAAGAACAGTATTAGATATCGATGAGATAAAAGATATAACTGAAAATTATAAAACAAAATATTGTGAAACTATTTTTGAAGATAATTTAATTTTTAAAAAAGATTGGGAACTAACAAAAGAGTTTACATTCTTTTGTGATTTTGAAAATATGAGTCGATATAAAATATGGAATTATGCATTTAATGGTAATTTTCCCCAATTATATGTAGATAATGTAATTCATTACTAATATGAGGATAGCAGTTTGTTTAAGTGGCCAACCAAGAACTTGGAGACAATGTTATGATACTTGGAATTTTCTTTTTAAAGAGTTAAAACGAAATGAAAATTTAAGAGAAACGGATATTGAAGTTGATTATTTTGTTCATACTTGGGATTTCAATAGTAAACCATATTCGGTGTGGACTAGAGAAAGATATGGTATCGAAGGATTTCAAGCACCACCATCTGACCACCAAACCTCCGATGAAATACTTGATTACATTAAAACAATTCAACCAAAGCAATTTTTAATTGAAAGTGAAGCTAAGAGTTTATCGAGAAAAGATGAAATGGATAGCCGTACTCAATTTAGATTAAATACTACAAAATGGTGTCCTTTGAGTTGGGCATCAAGTCAATTGTATGGTATAATGATGGCAGGTCATTTAAAAAGACAATACGAATTGGATAATGGGTTTAAATATGATATGTGTGTTAGATTACGACCCGATTTATATTTTAACGAATTAAATAGAAGAATATTATCAGTAGACTGGACTCCTATAAAGCCAAAAACAATTTATTCGTGTCATGGATATGTAAGTGAAGAAATGCCATATGATGCAATTGGTGATATATTTTTTTATTCGGATTCGGAAACATATGATTTAATGGCCTCTTTATATAATTGGTTACCACAATTAGACCCATTTATATTTAGAGATGATTTTAGAATTGAAGAAATGTTAGTGTATTTTGCACGAATGTTTCATATTGGTACATCTAAAGTAAAAATAGACCCAGAAGTAAGGAGATAATATATGGCTAAATTATTTAACATAGCAGTTTGTTTAAGTGGACAACCAAGAACTTGGAAAACCGCAAGTGATAACATTTTAAATTATTTCAATACAAAGATTTGCGTTGAAAGGAATATCAGAGTTCGTGTAGATTATTTTATACACACTTGGGATACTAATAGTTATAGAGATAAAACCGAACCAAGATGGCAAAATCGTGATTATAAAATAACAAATACATCCGAAGAAGAGGATATGAGATTAACATTTTTGCCCGCTGCAATGGAGTATGAACAATATGATTCATCTAAGCATTTACACGCTTGGTCTGGATTATTTTATAGTTTTATGCGAAGTGTTAATTTAAAAAGAACATATGAATTGGAAAATAATATATCATATGATATGGTTGTAAAAAGTAGATTGGATATAAACTTTCCACAAGAGGGTATAAACAAATACGGAGAACCAATTTCGAAATTCCATCCGCATGTTTTAAGGCCTTTAACCGCATACGCATCTTCACCAACACCTATTAGATTTCCAATGGAATTTTATCAAAGTTGTTTTGACGATGTGTTTTATTATTCAGATTCACCTACTATGGACTTAATCTCAAACATATATTTTTGGTACAAAGATATAATGGATATGGGATTAGCCCAAAAGCAGAGAAAGGAATTCGTAGATACCCCTGAATACTATTATGGACCTGGTACATTACTATATAAATATCTTACCAATTGGAACATCCACCCGTATGCAGACCATGCAAATCCGTACTATGTTGTTAGAAAAATAGCACAAGAAAAAGGATTGCATAGTGTTGATGATTGGAAAGAAATACAAGAACTACATTGGGATTGGTATCATAACGGATATGGTACTGAAGAATCTAAAAAAAATTATAGAATTATATAATGAAAAAAGTTTTATTTATAGCAAATAGTTTAATAGATGGTATGATGTTATCATATTTTATGCCATACATAGTAGAACGTGGAACGGCCGCCATAAATCCAAATGATACACCACAAATCCCCATTCAAAGATGGTATGAACAAGAATCACAAACATTAGAAAATATTGATAAATTTTATAAATTTAAATTTAAAGATACTGAAATTCATTTTAAATTTGTAGTACAATCATATGAAGATATAAATGCATATATGCAATTTGCAAAAGAACAGTCTCAGCAAGAAGGATATGATAAAGTATTTTTATTTGCCAGAAGGTTATTTACAGAAGGAGTTGAAAAAAATGATTTTACAAACATAGATAAAAACATTTTAGAAGTAATTTATTTAAATGTAAGTGAAGCCATCCATACAAAAAATAATACATTAAGAAATTTTTTAAAAAATAATAAAGTAATATCATGTAGTAATGTAAGTTACACTAATAATAATTTTTATTATGAACCATTTTTAAATTTAATATATTCATATTATCAATATGGTTTTGATTTTTATCCATACAATAAGTTAGATGTTAAAAAACAAAACTTAATTGGAATGTATCTAAAGAAAAATTATAAAGTTTCAAGAGATAAAATGCATAATGATATTCAATCTAAATTTATAAATAAAAATGTAGATAGGAAGTTATTGGAAATATATAAAGAATTAAAACGACCTGATTTTTTTACAAAATTTAATTGTTTACATACGTCGGCCTGGGATAGTAAATGTCATACTACATCTTATTTAGATTATATAACATCCGTATGTGCATTTGCGTTTGAAACTACAAATTTTGAAGAATTTATATTTCCATATCAAAGTTTAAATAGACAATACATAACAGAAAAAACATTAAAAGC
>Ga0208022_1000329_pt1 | contig 16955 bp, 21 predicted proteins | sample ColrivemetaGS747_FD_187622 | JGI IMG/M metagenome (GOLD analysis project Ga0208022, IMG submission 187622) | Estuarine microbial communities from the Columbia River estuary - Freshwater metaG S.747 (SPAdes) (version 2) | ecosystem: Environmental > Aquatic > Marine > Intertidal zone > Estuary ...
TTTTCCACTGGTGGGGTCAAGCGGATTCTTCACCCAAATTTCCACTGCGGGGGTTCTCCCCAAATTCCCTCGGACCCCCTAAATTCCCACGGAGGGGTCATTTTCCACTGGGGGGGGTGACTCATAATTTCCACTGGGGGGGTGACCCCTAATTTCCACTGGGGGGGTGAAATACCCCTCAGAATAGGCTACCTACCCCTCAGAATAGGCTACCTACCCCTTCGGCATAGGGTTCCTACCTCTTAGGTATAGGTCCTACCTCTTAGGTATAGGATCAAGGCGCAAAAGTATATAACACGCAAAAGGCGAGTCCTTTCCGATTCGTTCTAGTGACTCCAGCTTGCCCGATAGGGATTCTAACGCCACAACTATCAATTTTGCATATCTGCTATGCATTAAATGCATATCAAATACCAGTTGACTCGTCTTTGCGACTCACGTTATAGATAGGTCAACGCAACCGAAAACAAGGAATCTTGATATGACAACTGCAACCCGCCCCTATGTTATGACATTGAAAGCGGCAACCGAGTCGGCTGGTAAAATATCGCTAGGCAATGGCAAAATGCCCGGTTCAACTTTTGCAACTGACGCCTTTGCATGTAAAGTTGGCGACAAATTGGCAAAGGTAAAGGGCAGTGTTTGCAATGGCTGTTATGCCCGCAAGATTCAAAAGTTGCGGCCTAGCGTCAATCAAGGCTGGTCAAACAATCAACGCCTAGCCGTCAACCTTATTGCAAGCGCCCCTGATAAATGGGTTGCCGCAATGGTGTTTCAAGTTGAAAAGGCGGCATTGAAAAGCGGCCAACCTTTCCACCGCTGGTTTGATTCCGGTGATTTAGACTCGGTTGATATGTTAGCCGCTATCTGCAAAGTTGCCGCCGCAACCCCGTCAATCTGGCACTGGTTGCCGACTCGTGAATCCGGAATCGTCAAAGAATACCGCAAATCTGGCGGTTCAATCCCCCGCAACCTTAGAATCCGCCTATCTGCCACAATGTTAAACGATAAACCAGTCAAGGCGGCAAAGTTGCTAGGTGTATCAACGTCAACTGTTCATACCAAAGGGCAACCCTTTGTCGATTGGCAATGTCCTGCGCCGGATCAAGGTGGAAATTGTGGCGATTGCCGCCATTGCTGGTTGTCTGATAAAAATGTCAGTTATCGGAAACATTGACGTTGACTCGCCTATGCGAATCGCTTAAGGTTAACTTAAGCAAAACGACAACCACAAACACAAGGAATCAACCAATGATCTACGCAATTCTGTTCACCCTCGCAATTTTCCTTAATCTGGCTTTGGCTCTTGCCTTTGGAATGGCAGGCGCTATCGGGTTGGGCCTTATCGCTTGCGGATTGGCTTTTGTTGCCTTTATCGCATCGCTTTTCTGCGCTCACCTTTACGCATAAGGAATCGACAAAATGGTAATTGCCCTAATTCTTGGAACCGCCCTTTTGGGCTATGCAATTTACAAGGATGAAACCCGATGAAACAGGAATCTTTCAAGGTGATGTGGGAACAATGGTTCAGATATGGCCCCGATGGCGACGAATCCGACTCTACTCAAAAGGCCGTCACATTCGGCACACTGGCACAAGCGGAACAATTCAAGGCTGATCTAGTATCGGGAAAGCACAGGGGCCTTTATGACAGAACCGTCAATGCCTGTGACGTGACAATCACAAAGCGGGAGCCTACCCAATGAACCGTTTTCATGTAGTCATGATTGATGAATTAGGCGAGGAATATTCAGTCACGGTTGACGTGCCCGACCTTGTGGAAAACGTCACCGAATGGATACGGGAAGAATATCCCGAGTCGTCTATCGTCTTTATCATGCCCACATTCTAAGCCCTATACAAGCCCGAGTCTGCCCTGCCCTATGGTGACATAGCGGCGGGGTTTTCTTGCGTTCTAAGGTGCCTTGCAGCGCCCCTGACAGCTATGTGCAAAAATGCATAGGTCGCAATGCCTTGTGTGCAGATATGCACAGATTGAAAACGGCAAATTGGTCAGATTATTTTACCGAATCAGAACGTATAGGTGCAGGCCCAGCCGAATCCTTTGTCAAGTATTTTCTTTTGAATTCCTTAAGTATTTGATTCAATTGTGACATTTCCGCCACATATATAAGCAGCTATCGCTGCGTTGCTCGCCCCTTTGGGGCTGTGCGTATTAGTTTAACGCTAAACTATCGGTAGATAGGTAACCTGTGACATTTTTATCACGTTTATAAACTTTTGTTTATAATCGCACGATTCCCTATTGACAGGGGCATGGGTCCCTTAGTATTATTCCGCAAGTGATTCGGTGTGGCTGGTAGGCCCCAACTAATCCAAAAGAAGAAAATACTTTTGACCTGTTGCCTAAAGATCACACAGGGGACACCCCACTAACCCAAAGAAGAAAATACTTTTGACCTGTTGCACAAATGACACACTAGCAACGCTTCTATAACACAACCCCCGCAACGATTCATACTCAACGACACAAACACAGGTTGTAGAACCTTAGATTTTGACTATACTTGTAGTAAAAATTTTATAAAAAAGAATCATTACTTTTCAGATACTTATCATTTTTGTAATAAAAAGTGAAAGATTTTGGTTGACAAATCGTAAAAAAAGCCCCTATATAGTATATAGGAGACTTAAGTATATAACTATAGTATCCAAACTAATTATGATTATAATAATACAAGTAAGATTTGATACTTAAGTTATAACGTAAGTTAGTCAGCTCTAAACTCCTAACCAACCAAGACAAGCAACGTCACTTTAAGTAGCAGGATTGTCGTCTTGCCGATGGTTAGGGGCTTAGAGTTGACTCATTAGGGTCCCATCTGAACTGGACTCCCTACCAATATTTAATATTATTATTGTCGTTAAAGGCACTAAGGTGCCGCTTAAGTTATAACTTACGTTATCCTTTAGAGTCAGGACTAAACCAATGGCCTCCAACCAACTACGATATTCCAAGACAGTTGAGAAGCACATCCTAGACTGCATTGAAGGTGGTGTAGGTATCCGTGATATGATTGCTTCTATGCAACACCTACAAGATGCCCCGAAATCCTTGAGCACCCTCTATAAGATTTATGGTGACTTCATCCATAAGGAACGTGCTCGGATTAGTGGTGCAGTAGGTAAGAGGGTTATTGACCAAGCTCTGTATGGTGACCCTAAAGATGGTGTCACATTCAAGAGCCAAGAACTCTTCCTCCGTAGTAAGGGTGGGTGGTCGCCCACTAACACTGTCGTTGAAGCTGAACAAGATATTGACCCCGACATGGACGAGAGTGCTATCGACACACTGATGGCATTGCTTGGCAAGGATAATGACCCGACAGAGACAGATAACGGCTGACACCCTACGATCCTTACCATCCCAGAAGGTGAAGGAAATCTTTGAGGTTCTAGGCCCTCAGAAGACTGAAGAGCTTAAGCATGACTGGAACTTTTGGGCTAGGGATGCACAGCTAGAACCTGATGGTGACTGGAATACTTGGTTCATCAATGCTGGTCGTGGTTTTGGTAAGACACGCACTGGTGTTGAGTGGGTCAGGGAACAAGTTAAACTTGGTAAGAAACGTATTGCTGCTGTAGCTGCTACTAACTCTGATATTGAACGGGTTATGGTTAAAGGTGAGTCTGGATTCCTTTCTGTTTGTTGGAAAGGTGATAAGACCTACAAGGGTAAAGCTATGGGCTTCCCTGAATACTCCCCCACTAAGCGGACACTCACTTGGGAAAATGGTGCTACTGTTCAGTTCTTCTCTGCTGAGGAACCTGAGCGTCTCCGTGGTCCCCAGTTTGAGATTGCTTGGTGTGATGAACTTGCCGCTTGGAACAAAGACATTGACACTTGGGATATGTTGCAGTTCTGTATGCGTCTAGGTAAACATCCCCGTATTGTCGTTACTACCACCCCTAAACCAACTAAGCTAGTTCGTCGTCTGATGAAAGATAGCAAGACTTTTGTTACTGGTGGTTCTACTTTTGACAATGCTGCTAACCTTGCTGGAACTTACCTTGAAGCTGTTAAGGCTCAGTATGAGGGAACTCGTCTAGGTCGTCAGGAACTTTATGCTGAGGTTCTAGAAGAGGCCGAAGGTGCTCTCTGGTCCACTGAGATGCTAGAGAAAGCTGAGATTAAGGCTGAGGATGTCCCCCACCTTAATAGGATTGTCGTTGCAATTGACCCCGCTGTCACAGCTAATAAAGAGAGTGACATGACGGGTATTATTGTCGCAGGGGTTGATGTTAATGGCATCTCCTATGTATTGGGCGACTACACAGAAAAGCTGTCCCCTCAAGGGTGGGCAGCTAAAGCTATTTCACTATATCATAAATATAATGCTGACCGTATCGTTGCTGAGAAAAACCAAGGCGGCGATATGGTAAGGACTACACTACACGGTGAAGATGAGACAGTCCCTGTAAAACTTGTCCATGCTTCCCGTGGTAAGTATGCTCGTGCTGAACCTATTTCTGCTCTATATGAACGTGGTCTGGTTAAGCATGTGAGCAACCCCGAAGATGGGGCTAACCTCAACGAACTAGAAACTCAAATGAGAACTTGGGAACCACTAGGGTCGATTGGTTCACCTGATAGATTGGATGCCTGTGTATGGGCCTTAACAGACCTCTCACTTAAAGGCATTCAGAAGCCCCAACTGACACTCGCCTATTCATCTTCTAAGGGGCTATCTCGCAAATAACTGGATAAGAATAATGGCGAAGAGTTTGTCGGAAACACAGTCCACCAAGATACTAGGCGTAGCTGGTGATAATACCCATAACGGTCAGATTCGAGCCGATGAATTTCTGCCGGAACTTCGGGGCCGTAAGGCTATCCGTAAGTATCGTGAGATGCGTGACAATGATAGCACTATTGGTGCTGTTATGTATTCTGCTGAACAAGTTCTTCGAGATGTTACCCTCAAAGTTAAGCCTGCTAACGACAGTGATGCTGCTAAAGCTGAAGCTGACTTTGTTAAATCTGTCCTTGACGACATGGAACATTCCCTAGACGATCATGTCGCTGAGGCCCTGTCTTTCTTGTCGTATGGGTTTGCTTGGTTCGAAGTTGTTTATAAGCGTCGAGTTGGTCCGAATGAACGGTCTGACAAGAAGAAGTCGAAATACACTGATGGTCGTATCGGTGTCCGTAAGATCGCTTCTCGTGCGCCTTGGACTGTTAACAGGTTCGATGTGGATGTCACCACTGGCACTGTTCTGGGTATTGAACAGTCTGTTGGTAACTTTGTTAATACCAAGAATTACATCCCAGCAAATAAGTCGTTGTATTACCGCACGACCAGTCTGAACGGTGACCCCTCTGGTCGTTCTATTCTCCGTAATGCTTATACGTCTTATGAGTTTCTGAATAACCTCCAGATGATTGAGGCTATCGCAGTAGAACGTGAACTTGCTGGTATCCCAGTGGCCCGTGTCCCTGCTGAATACCTTGGACCTGATGCCACTGCCGCCCAGTCGCAGTTTGTGTCTAGCCTACAGACTATCCTCCGTGATGTGAAGTTCAATGAACAAGGTTACATCATTCTGCCATCTGATGTTTATACTGACACTGAAGGTAAACTAAGCAACAATCGTTTGGTCGATATTGAGTTGATGTCGTCCTCTGGGACCCGTAATATCGAAATCGATCCCATTGTTCGTCGTTATCAGCATGACATTGCTCGTAGTGTCCTTTCTGAGTTTCTTCTTCTTGGATCGCAGGGTGGTTCCTATGCCCTCTCCAAGTCGAAGACAGACCTGTTCCTCCGTGCGCTTGAGAGTTATATCCAAGCAATCGTAGATGTTCTCAACAAACAGTTGGTTGAACGTCTCTGGGAGTTGAACGGTCTGAACTATGACCTGATGCCAACTATTGAAGCTGGCGATGTTGCGCCGCATGATCTTCGTGAGATTGCAGCCTTCCTTCGTAACCTTAATGGTGCGAATATCGATGTTAGTAATCATCCTGAAGTTATTAGTGACCTTATGGCGATTGCTGAACTTAGCTACGACCCCGATGTAACTCAACCAACCCAAGACGGAACCGAGTGATGGCAAGCCTTAATGACCGTGTTCTAGATAATGGCCTAACAGTGCTTGACACAGAGGCTGATAAAATCTTGATTACCTCTCAAGAAGCAACAACATATGCTGAGGCTAACAGCACATATGCTTTAGGTAACTCAACAAGCCTTAGCATTGCAGCACCTTCTGATAGGTCTGGTGGTGGTCGTGAGGTTGTAGTTGCAGCTATTTCAGATGGTTCTGTTACTGGAAATGGTACAGCTACTCACTATGCCATTGTAGACACTGTGAATAGCCGACTTCTTGCAACTGGTAGTCTTACGACAAGCCAAGTTGTGACCACAGGTAACACATTCTCTCTCGGGTCGTTTACTATCGGTATCCCTGACCCTGTATAAAAGGGTTTAGGGGATGAGCAGTAGAATTGTTCAAGAAGATTCTAGCTTACTATTAACTGAAGCTGGTGAACCTCTCGTTAATGATAATTTTATATCTACCGAGGGGTTCTCTACAAGTACTCCATCTGTTGCATCAACCCCTATCTCCCAACTTCAAGTATTAGTTGGTTCTGCATTAGAAGTTACATCCGTTGTTTCACCATCTACCATATCTCAAGCTCACTTACTTGGGGCCAATTCGGTAGAGATTACTACAGTTATTAGTGCTGTCTCACTGCTACAAGACAACAGCTTACTTGCTGACCTAATTGTTACAGCAAACTCAAGCGTACCTCCTGTAAGCATTGTTGAGGAGGAGAAGAGTGACATCTCCAGTTTGGTATCTGGACAACCACAGCTTGCTGATGCAGCACTTACACAAAGTCACACACTACTTCCGCTAGAGATCAGGACAAGAACCCCAGAGGTTTCTTCTGCTGATGATCCGAACAGGGTTGTACAACAAGAAATCAAGGAAATTGAACAGATGTTTGGTGGTTGGCAAAGACGTGCATACGAAGTACCTGATGGTAGACTTGTTCAAGCTGAACGTGAAATCCATCGTTACCTTGGTGATGTAGTATCCGTAGACAAGAAAGCTAAATCCCTTGTTAAGTTTGGTAAGTCTGCTGGGCTTAGTACTGGGGGTCTGGAGACTGTCTGGACTGTGGGTGGTAATGAGGTCTACGTTAATGATAACGTGATCACTCATGTATCCTCCTCTTCTGCTAGTGACGTTTATGACCTATACATTGAAGGTCATACGGTATCTGGTTCTGGTCGTGACCAACAGTTTAGTTTTGTTACTCAGACGGTAACACTTCAGGGTCGAACCCCAGTAGAACTTACGACACCTCTTGCACGTTGCTCTATGATGAACAACGACAATGGTACAGAGTTTGTTGGTCGTATTACAATCTACGAAGATACCACTGTGGTTAACGGTGTACCTTCAGACGTTACCAAAATTCACAACGAGATTGAAGCTGGGTTCCAGCAATCCTTTAAGGGTGCTACGACCTTCAGTAATACTGACTACTACATCCTTACTGGTGGCTTTGGTTCAGTAAGTCTCAAACAAGATGCAGCCGTAGACTTCTACCTAGAAGTTCGTGAGGCTGGTAAAGTATTCATTCAACGTGCAGCTATTTCCGCTTCTACTGGTGGTCCTTGGCAAGTTGAATTGGACCCCGCAGTCATTGTCCCTAAGAACGCAGATGTACGTATTACCTGTGAGACAGGTACTAATAACGCTGTAGTCTTCGGGGTATTTAAAGGTTATCTAGCACAGGTGATTGGTTGATGCCATACTCTTCTACAAGCGAACTCCCAAAAGCTGTACGGGATAAAATTAAAGACCCAAAGAAACTTCGTCAATGGATGCATGTGTTCAATAGCATGATTGCCGAGGGTCGTTCTGAGAGTGCTGCTATGGCTGGGGCTTGGTCTCAAGTAAAGAAGGCACAATATGCTGCCGACATCTTTACCACCGAGATGGAAGCCCGTTCCCGTAGCATGGACATGGGTCTTGGTGGTGAAATTCATGTCACTGACTACAACGAACAAGCAGTGTATATGCCAGCAGCCTCGGAGGAAGCCTATATGGACTTCTACAGGCAGCAAGCTGATCTTCCGCTAGGGGAACCCGAAGAAGAGGAAGAAGACACCTCAGTGGACCGCCTAGAGGCTCTCAGGGCTATTGTAGCAGAGGTGCTCAAGGAAGACTTACAGAAGGCAGAATATCAGGGTGAGAAAGTTACTCTGAATAAGCCACGTCGCATCCAAGGTGGAAACAAGAAGTTCGAAGTTTTCGTTCAGGATGGCGACAAAATAAAACGAGTAACATTCGGTGATCCTAACATGGAAATCCGGCGGGATAACCCGAAAGCTCGTGCTAATTTCCGTTCCCGACATTCTTGTGACACAGCTACTGATAAGACATCTGCTCGTTACTGGTCTTGTCGTATGTGGGAAGCAGATACTTCGGTGAGTGATATGACAAAACATATTGAAGGTAAAATCCTTAAGGCAGACGACGAACAGCGTATGGTATATGGCTGGGCATCCGTTGTTACCGAAAAGGGTGAACCTGTTGTTGATCGTCAGGGTGATGTTATTGAAGCAGACACCCTCGTCAAAGCAGTAAACGATTTTATGGAGCATGTGCGTGTCGGTAAGGCTATGCACACAGGGGAACAAGTAGGTGTCGTTGTTCACTCCCTCCCCATCACTAAAGAGATTGGTGATGCTCTAGGTATTCAGTCTGACCGTGAGGGCTGGGTTGTAGCTTATAAAGTCTACGACGATGCAGTCTGGAATATGGTTAAGTCTGGTGAATTGGCCGCATTTAGCATTGGCGGTCGTGCAGTAAAGGAAGATTACAATGGCTAATCTACTTAAAAACCTCATGCTTGAGGAACTGTCCCTTGTGGACCGTCCTGCCAATGCTCAGGCAATGGTAAGCCTCTTTAAGCGTGATGACTCCCAAGAGGACGTTATGAACGAACAAGAACAAATTGAAGAAGTCGAAGTCACCGAAAAGATGGATGATTGCCCCGACTGCACCGCTGAGAAAATGTGTGCAACTCATGAGGCTAAGAAATCTGACGATGAAGTGACCGAGAAGTCGGAAGAAATTGCTGAAGTAGTAGTAGACGTTGAAGCCCTCAAGGCTGATGTTGACAAACTTCGTAAAGAAAATGAGCAACTCCGCAAGGGTCTCATTGAAAATGGTTTCGTTATTAAAGCTGATGCTATCGAAAAGAAAGCAGAAGTCGAGATGATCGAAGTTGAGGGTGAGATGGTTAGTAAATCTGACATCCCTGCCCCTGTTTTGAAGGCCCTTGAAGCTGCAAAGCTAGAGAAGGCTGACATTGAATTGACCAAACGTGCATCGGAAGCTCTCCCGCACTTTGATCTCAACACTGCTAAATCGCTGGTTAAGTCGTTTGGTAACGACGAAGCGATTATGGCGGCACTGCTTGCTGCTGATAAGGCTTTTGAAGCTGCAATGCAAGAGTTTGGTAAGTCGGACGTTGATGGTGAGTTTGCTACCGCAGCCGACAAGCTGGATGCTCTGGTTAAGTCTTACATGCAAGACAATCAATTTAAAAAGAGTGAATATGCTAAGGCTTATGCTGCTGTGGCAAAGACCGAAGAAGGCAAAACTCTTATCAACAAATCCTATAAAGGAGAATAATTATGGCTGTAATGCAGTCCCGTGATACTCGTACTGAAATTGCTGGCGTGGACCTCTCGTCGGCTCAATTTAAATTTGTAACCCTTGAGTCCGACGGTTTTGTTGACCTCGCAAACTCGGCTGGTGAACAGTGCTATGGCGTCTGCATCGTCGGCGCTGCCGCTGGTAAAGCTGTCACCGTAGTCCGTAGTGGCTCGGTCATGGTAGAAGCTGGTGGCACGATTGCTGCTGGTGCTGCTGTCCAAGCTGACGCAGATGGCAACGCTCTTACCGCTGCTTCTGGTGATGTCGTTATGGGCTATGCTAAAGAAGCTGGTGTTGATGGTCAGATCATTGAGATCGAACTCATCACTGGCGGCAATATTGTTGCCTAATAGTAACCAGCATTAAAATAAGGATTTTATAATATGCCTATGCTGACCCCTTCTGCTGTTCATGTAGATCAGCCGCTTACTAACCTTACGCTGGCTTATGTTCAAGACCAGTCGAACTTCATTGCTGACAAAGTGTTCCCCACTGTTGGTGTTAATAAGCAGTCCGATAAGTATTACATCTATGACCGTGCGGGCATGAACCGTGGTGGCGAACGCAAGCCGCTTGCCCCCCGCACCGAAGTTAAGCGTATCGGTCTCTCGGTTTCGACCGACAGCTACTACGCTGATGTTTTCGGTCTTGGTATGGACTTTGATGACCAGACCATCGCCAATGAAGATGCCGCTCTGGAAATCCGTGCCGCTGGCGCACAGACCCTCATCACCAACCTGCTGATCGACCGTGAAATCGACTTCGCTAACACGTTCTTCTCGGCTTCGGTTTGGAACACTGAATACACTGGTGTTGCTAACGCTGATAACGACACTGCCGCTGAAGTCACTCAGTGGTCGGATTACACTAACGCTACTCCGATTACTGACGTTACCATTGCTCGTCGTGCAATGCAACTCAAGTCGGGCGGCTATAAGCCGAACACGATGGTTGTTGGTAAGGAAGTCCGTGACATCCTGATTAACCACCCTGACATTCTTGCCCGTCTGAACGGTGGTGCAACTGTCTCGAACACTGCCCTCATCACCAATGCCAAACTGGCTGAAATCTTTGAAGTAGAAAACTTCTACGTCATGGAAGCTGTCCAGAACTCGGCTGCTGAAGGTCTGGCAGAATCGAATGCCTTCATCGGTGGTAAGTCGGCTCTTCTGACCTACACTCCCTCGTCGGCTGGTCTGATGACCCCCGCCGCTGGTCTTACCTTCGCTTGGAACAACCTGCAAGGCGTCCAGAACCTCGGTATCACTGTCGAGTCGTTCTCGGATGATGCTCTGCGTCGTGTTGGTGTTGCTGAACACATTCAGGCTAAGATGGCATACGACATGAAAGTTGTCGGTGCTGACCTCGGTGTCTTCTTCAAGACCATCGTTGCCTAATTAAACTTTCGGGGGGTATCCTTTAATAAGGGTATCCCCCAATTAAAACACAGGAACTCCCCGACATGACACACCCGAAGTATCTTGGCTGGCAGATTGACTGGCCAGTCTTTGTAAAAACCCCCTTCAGTGATTATGAGAAGGGTGAACATTTTGATTGGCTAACAAAAGATGTTGCTCCTGAACGTGTAGCTCAGTTGTATGCAACAGGCCATATCTACCACAATAAAGAATTTGAAAAAGAAGTTAAGGTTGGTGACCGACTAGAAGAACTAGATGGCCCTCAACTTGAAAGTCTTGTGCGTCTTCTTAACGTAGAAGTCAAAGGTAGAACTAATTCTATCAACGAGTTTAACGCTAAGAAGTGTAAGCAATCCAAGATTGATAGCAAGCAACGTGGCCTTCTCCGTAGCTTCCTTCGTAATAACCGATGGATCGAAGATAAGTTCTTTGAAATCCGTGATGGTATCTTAAACTAAGATAAGGACGACCCAATATGGCTTGGTCATACAACGCATCTGATTTGGATACGACTACCGCTTCGGGTCGTCTTAACACTGTTCGTCTCCTTCTGGGTGACACCGACACTAACGACCAACAAGTTCAGAACGAAGAAGTTACTTTTGCATTGGCTCAAACTAATGACAATGTTTACTTCGCCGCTGCTTGGTTGGCTCGCACTGTTGCTGCCCAGTATGCCCGTAGGGTTAATACCTCAGTAGATGGGGCTTTGAGTGCAGACTACTCTGACCTACAAAAACAGTATATTAATCTTGCTGAGACCTTGGAGTATCAGGGTAAGAAGTCCGGTGCTGTCCTTGGTGTCGTAGCTGGTGGTATTACCAAGTCTGGTATTAACACTGTCCGTGACAACACTAACCGTGTTGAAGGTTCTTTCCGTAGGGATCGTTTCCGTAATCCTCCGAGTTATGAAACCCCTGAATACGAGTAAGGAGTAGGGTATGTCCTTTCGATCATTTGATCTGTATAACCTACTTCGTGACTTTGGTCAGTCTGTAACACTTCGGAAAGTGACTACTGATGGGTCGTATAACCCTACTACGGGTGCTGTAAGTGGGTCAGCCACTACTGACTATACAGTCACTGGTTACTTTTACAATTACGATAACATAAACATTGACCAAGTTGTTCGGGGTAAACGTAAGTGTCTAATCTCTGCCCTTGATGGTGTAGAACCTGACACCCAAGACATTATTCTTGGTAACGGGGACACTGTTAGCATTTCCTCTGTCACCACAATATTTTCTAATGGTTCTGCTGTCTGCTACATCTGTCACGTTGAGGAGTAAACCCTATGGCTGATTGGAGTGTCAGAGTTAATAAAAGTTCCGTATCAGCCAAAATTAAAGCTCTTGAAGCTAACGCTGAGGAAGCCGTTAAAGATGAACTTGAACGTGTTGCTTGGGCGTTAGTCTCTGGCTCTCCCGTTGACACTGGTGCCTATATACTCTCCCATACATTCTCTGAGACTGGTGGTAAAGCTGGCAGACGTATCTCCTCTGAGGGTAAGCCCAGAAAACAGGATTGGGGAACTAAGGCTGGTGAGGCTATGCAGAACCTTAGGGACGATATTCAATCTGCTGACCTGTCTAAAGGGTATGGTATATTTAGGAACCGTGCTCCACATGCTGTGGACGTAGAGAACAAATATTTAGTTTACACTAAATCAAAAGATAGGTTCAGATAATATGGCTTCCATTTACCCTGAAATTCGTGCAGCATTGGAACTCAAACTGAGCCAAATCTCAGGTATCCCTTCTATTGCATGGGAGAATGTAAACTTTTCCCCCACTACTGGACAGCCTTATGTAAAAGCTAGGCTTGTCCCAACCGTCCGTGAACCTGCCGTTAGGGGGACTAACCCCCAACAATACTATCAAGGTATCTTTCGGGTTGATTGCTATGTTCCTGATGATGGCGGACCTTCCGCTGCTGATGAACTAGCAGATAAAATTATTGAAGCCTTTGATGCTACTACTGATGTAGCTAATGGCGACATTATCGTATCCATCCGTTATGCTGAGAGAGACCTTGGCAATCTTGATGGACCGTTCTACATGGTGCCAGTAAATATTGGCTGGTACATCTACGCATAATTTTTAGGAGAACTCCCTATGGCTTTCGCACAAGGTTCCCGTTCCAGCCTGTCGTATATCACCGAGGTAACTTTCGGTACGACCCCCGCTGGTAACTTCCAAAACCTTCCTTTCAGCACCCATTCGCTGAACCTCACCAAAGACCGTGTAACTGGTAACGACATCCAAGCTGACCGTATGCCTCGTGTTGACCGTCACGGCAACCGTCAAGTGGCTGGTGATATTGTCGTTGATCTTCGTGATACTGATTATGACGATTTCCTTGAATCTGCAATGCTTAATTCTTGGTCGTCTGATGTATTGAAGGTTGGCACCACTCCCAAATACTTCTCGGTCGAAGATTACGCTGCTGACATTGACCAAGCCCGTCTGTTCACTGGCTGCACTGTCTCGTCGATGGCTGTCTCTCTTGCCCCTAATCAGATGGTCACTACGACCTTTGGTATGGTCGGTAAAGACATGACCCTCTCGGCTACTCAGAAAACCCAAGATGCTAATTCTGGGGCTGCTCCGTTTGATGCTTACTCTGGCGATCTTGCTATCGGTAACGTAGGTAACTCGTCTGCTGTAGCTATTGTCACTGGTCTGGAATTCACCCTTACCAACTCGTTTGCCCCTACCTTTGTTATTGGTAGTGATTCAGCACCGAGCCTTGAGTATGGTCAGGCTGTTGTTGAGGGGACTATGACCGCTTACTTCGAAGATACCGCTTTGATTAACCGCTTCCTGAACGAAGTGGAATCGGAATTGGTAGTCTCGGTAGACGATCCCACCGCTGCAAATGCATACACCTTCACCTTCCCGAAGATCAAGATTAACTCTGCTGATGTTGGTGTCGATGGCCCGACTTCTCGGATGATTTCGCTCTCGTTTGTTGCTCTCTATGATAGCACCGAAGGAACTAACATTAAGATTGAACGTCCTGCGACTGCTTAATCTAAACTAATCCCTAGCTAGGGCGGGGAGGCACGAATGTCGGGTTTTGTGTCTCCCCTACTACCCGATACCCGATAACATAAAAGGAAACCCCGATGGACCTAAAAGACCTTGCTCCTAAATCTGACGAGATCGTTGTGGATATTAAACATCCCGTCTCTAAAGAACCCCTTATGAATGATGATGGCACCCCGATGGTCATTACCATTTATGCACAGCACTCTAAGGAATATAAGAAAGTTCAACGAGAACTTATCAATATTCGTCTTAAAGCTGCCCAAGCAAGTGGTTCTACTGATATTGATTATGAACAGCTAGAAGAAGCTGCTCTAGAGCTTATGGCTAAGACGACAAAGAGTTGGGACATTACCTACGAAGGTAAGAAACCAAAACTAACCGAAGCTAAAGCTCGTCATATTTATGATGAAGTCTTCTGGATTAAAAACCAGATTGAGGAAGCTGCTGCTAACTCTCTGGATTTTATGAAAGCCTAATTGGTGATTTATGCTCTTGGGCTGAACATCAATTCAGGCTTAACAAACCAGACAAAAGTGGTGTTACAGAAAGAGAACACCTAGAACAAGTAAGAAGGCAGACTAAGAAGATGCCCGCAGGATTGGAACCCCCGACTAATTTCCCCAATCTGCTGTCGCATCTCTGGTCTGCCTTTTTGAGTCTTAGTAGGACAAGAGGGGCTGGTTTCTCTGGACCCAACCCAATCTCCTATGAACAAATTAGGGCTTGGAAAGAACTTACCGCTAACGACCTAGAACCTTGGGAGGTTGATGTCGTAATGAGGCTGGACGGAATTTATATGGGGGTTGCCAATGGCTAACGACATTGAAATTAAAGTTGGGGTAAAGGGTAACGATGATATTGCCAAGGTAGCCCGCAGCCTTAAGGGACTAGAGAATAATGTAAAAGTTCTTAGTGATACCTTTAAGAAGGGTCAACTAACCTCTCAGGCGCTGTTTAAAGGCTTAAACCAACAGATTTCTACCTTGACCCGAATGGGTATCTCTTATAAAGACGCTAAAGCTGCGGTATTTAGTTACTACAACAGCCTTAAACAAGTAGAACAAGGGTTAGATAGGGTCACTAAGTCACAAAACAATCAAATCTCCGCTGCAAGAAGGGCCTCTGGGGTATTCAACCAGTTTGGTGAAGTGTCTCGTCTTGGAGGTAAAAATCTTAATAGGTTCAACCTCACTCTTCAGCAGGGTGGTTATCAACTGCAAGACTTTGTGGTCCAAATGCAAAGTGGGACCAGCTTCTTCACGGCCTTTGCCCAGCAGGGGTCTCAGTTTGCTAGTATATTCGGACCTGCTGGTGCAGTAGCTGGTGCAGTTATTGCGATTGGTTCTGTTCTTGCTGCCATGTTCTACAAATTCAACCATGGCGCTGAAAGCATAGAAGATATCACCAAAAGTGTTGATACACTTACTAAAGTTGTAGGAGCTTATAGGGAAGCTGTAGATAATACAAAGCAGTCTGGTTTTGACTTGAGTTTGCAGTTTGGTCTTGCTACAGACTCAGCAAGAGAACTACTCCAGATACAAAGGAGTTTAGCTCAGGTAAATGCCACAAGGTCCTTCTCAAATACGCTATCTGGTGTGACCTCTGCTTTTGGTTCCGCCAGCAATGTAGAGGCAGTCCAACAAGAAATTTCCGCAACACGGGATTTGATTAAAAAGAGGGAGGAACTAGCTGATGCACTTTCTAGGGCTTCCGCTGCGGAAGCCATTGGCCTAAACAGGCAACTATCGGCGGTTGAGGATACGATTGAGCGGTATGGGGACTGGGAATTTCAAATAAGTTCTTTGCGTGAGCAATTTAAAATATCTGAACAGGGGGCTGTCGATCTTATTCTTGCAGCAACAAAGGTTCAATCTGCGACAACCCTAGACGATCAAGTTTCTTCTGCGCAATCTCTTGCTAATCTTTTAGAACAAGTCACAGCAGGGTTTGTGACAGGCGAAGATTCTGCTTACGAGCTTTATCAAGCCCTGCTTGACGCTGTTGCATCTGGATTAAAACTTCAGCAAATCGACATCGCATCTAGTATACAGGCTGGCGCAAGTTCTGCTGCACAATTAGCAAAAGAGTTGGGGGTCTCTCTTCAGATAGCTTCTAGGCTAATGGCACTGGGTCGAGGCGGCGAGGTCGTTTTTGACCCAAGAGACCCTAGATATGACAGGGGGGCAGCACTGAGGGCAAACCAGTTTGGTTTTGAATACGGGGCGACCTCCCCGTTTGATCCCTCTAGAAACAAACCCTCTGGGGGTTCTGGTGGTGGTGCTACCCCTAAAACCGCAGCAGAATACCTAGACGCCCTCCTGAAAGAGGCTGAATACAAAAGCAGACTTGTTGGTCTGTCCGAAGAAGAAGCCAGAGTAAAAGAGATTGTCTATGAAGCCCAGAAACAGGGTATTACAGTCTCTGAAACACAGGCACAAGTTATTGCTAGTGTAGAGGCCGCTACTCGTAAGCAGATCGAAGCTGAAAAGCAACGTGAAGCCATGATGACCTCGACACAGAATAATATCAAGGATGCGTTCATGTCTATGGTGGAGGGGTCCAAGAGTGTTCTTGATGCCTTTAAAGACATGCTCCGTAATATCCTTTTGGAAATCTATGAGCAAAAGGTTGTTACACCAATGGCTGAGGGTATTATGGGACTCCTCGGCTTTGCTAAAGGTGGTGCTTTCAATAACGGTGTCCAGATGTTCGCTAACGGTGGTGTTGTAGGTTCCCCAACTATGTTTGGTCACTCTGGTGGTCTTGGTGTTATGGGTGAAGC
>Ga0208022_1000354_pt1 | contig 16199 bp, 15 predicted proteins | sample ColrivemetaGS747_FD_187622 | JGI IMG/M metagenome (GOLD analysis project Ga0208022, IMG submission 187622) | Estuarine microbial communities from the Columbia River estuary - Freshwater metaG S.747 (SPAdes) (version 2) | ecosystem: Environmental > Aquatic > Marine > Intertidal zone > Estuary ...
AAATGGAACATCTGGAACTAGTGGTATAAATGGATTAGATGGAACTTCTGGAACTAGCGGTATAAATGGATTAGATGGAACTTCTGGAACATCTGGAATAAATGGTGTTAATGGAACTTCTGGAACATCGGGTGTAAATGGAAGTAATGGAAGTTCTGGATCACAGGGTGATAAGGGTGGATTGCAATTTACATTACAGGATATTTCGGGAGGAGTTCCAGCATCTGGAAAATTTACATATTCACCTGGTGACGGGTATATTTATGATTTAAAAATAAGCGCAACTGATAGATATAGTATTAATCAATTAAATTATTTGAACCAATTGTTAGGTAAATCTGGATCAATATACATATCAAATAACTCAAATGGGATTTCTAGAAATGATGTTTATCAATTCTCAAATGTAACTTTAATATCTGGATATTATCTATTTACAGAATTAAATGGTGGAATGTCAACAAATTTAATTGTTAATGATAATTGTGCTTTTAATTTTATTGTAAATGGTATTAATGGGACTTCTGGAACAAGGGGGACAAGTGGGACATCAGGGTTATTATCTCTATCAGGGACAACAAACAACGGCGTTGTGACATTAAATGGAACATCGCCAAATGCTACAGTCGAACCAAATTTGACATTTGACGGCTCAAACTTAAATATAAATGGTAATCTAACAATGTCTGGCACTGTTAGTGGTAGTAGCAATAATTCAATATCTATTAACACTCTTATACAAACATCATTGTTATATCTATCAAATAACTTATAAAAAAATTAAAAAAATATGGGAAATAGTTTAATATTCACTTCAAATTCATTCGCAACGGCAGTTTCATTTGCAACAGCGTCTGCTGCAACAGCATCCGGTTATCAACCATCATCAGCAAATACAGTTTATGATATAATGGGTGGTACAACATCTTATGATAGAAGATTATATGGTATAAGTTGTACTAGTACTTTTGGTACAATTGAAACAGTTTCTGTTTATCTATGGGATGGAATTTCAAGTAAACAAATGTATCAAGTTAGTATACCAGCAAACGCTGGAAACTCAACAACTATATCAGCAGTTGATGTATTTGGTAATATAAACGGATCTGCAATATTTCAAAAACAAAAAGACGCAAATGGTGTACCATATTATAATCTAACAGCTGGATGGAGTATTAGAATATCATATGGTACGACGTTAACCGGATCAGCAGTTTTAAACTTTATATCAACAGGAGAAACTTATCAATAATATATGCAATCAGGATTTAGTGGTAAATTACAAGGTGTGAAAACCGGAATGGGTATGGCTAAGATGCAATCTGGTTATAATATGGGTAGAGTTAGAAATATTCCCAATAAAGATAAAATGCAAGATCCGCAAGTTTGGACTGGTATAAATGCTCCCTTTATACATTGGAACTCAGAGAATTGTTCTGTTAATGCTTCAAATAATTTACTAACAATATCTAATTTATCAAATGGATCTAATCCACCTAGTTTAGCAATAGGATCTGATCCAAATAGAGTGGATAATTCCGTATTTAATGGGAGATCATCAATAGTATTTGATAGTACTGATTATATATCAGGTGGGAGTTTAACTGGTTTAAATGAAGTAACATTTATGATGGTTTTTCAATTAAATACAACAGCGACCACTGACATGGGAACTTATATATTTAGTACAATAGGTGATACAATAGGTGATATTTACATACAATCAGTTGGTGGTAATGCTATACAAACAACACTAGTCGGAAATCCAACAACTAATACAAGTGTTTATCAAACACCTCCAAATTTAATGTCCAATGATTGGTATGTACTAACTGCTAAATTTAGATTATTTCAACTAAATGGTAATGGATCAGAACAAGAAGTTTATATAAATGGGACTAAACAGAATATTATACCAATAACAACAAATTATACTGGATTGAGATCAGATACATTTTCAAATACAAGTGTTTTTTGGGGTGGTAATTCATCACAAACTAGAGGTGGTAATAAAATATCAACTGGATTGTTGTTTAAATATTGGTTAAATAGTTCTGAACAAATTAGAATAGAAAATTATTTAAAATGGTATTATGGATATAGATTTTGATAGATATGATATTCAATTTAAATCTAAAATATTAGAAAATGATATCATATATGTTTATAAAAAGGATAATCAAATTTTAATTTACGTTATAAATACTAGTAGAGATGAAATGATTAATCTTTATAGAAATGGATATGATGATTTATTTGATATAGTAGAAAAAGTGATTTAATATTTAATATATAGTTTATGAAGAAATATTTTGAATTCGTGCAAGATGATTTTGAACCAATTAAATCATTCTATTTAAAAGATAATCTAAATGATAAAGTTTGGAATAATTTTGAATTGAATAGGGATATAAGAAAAAAACTCCTAAAAATAGGACAGGACTTTTTTGAAGATACCGAGATAAAAACTGATGTTGTTGATATAGTTTTATGTGGATCTCTATGTAATTACAACTGGTCTGAAAAATACTCTGATTATGATTTACATATTATTGTTAATATGAAAGATATTGATGATAATTTAGAATTGGCTGAAAAACTATGTGATTATGCTAAAAAAATGTGGAATACTAAACATGATATTAAAATTGAAGGATATGATGTTGAGGTTGCTATACAAGATAGTGGTGAGTTGAATAATAGTATAAGAGATGGTAGAATGGGTGGAGTTTATTCATTATTACACGATCAATGGATTAAAAAACCACAAAAAGTAGAATTTGAACCAGATGAAAAATTAATTAGAATGAAGGCTGAAACAGTTATGAGTTCTATAGATGAATTAGATATTGAAGAAGATTATGCTGAATTTAAAGACAAATTAAATAAAATCTGGAAAAAAATTAAAGATTTTAGAAAAAGTGGATTAGAAAGTGAAGGTGGTGAATTTTCAGTTGGTAATCTTGTTTTTAAATTACTTAGAAGAAATGGATACATTAATAAGGTAATCGAAATGAAAAATCAATCATATGATAAACAATTTAAATAAAAAACATGAATATTAAAATATCAGAATTAGAAAATATGTTTAAAGAAATCTTCAGTGAAGAAGATGGAAAAGTTTCTACTATTGAAACTGTTTATGAAACTCCTAAAGATGAAGATTTTATAAAACTAATATTATCATTACAAGGTTTAAATAGCGAGAATGCTTCTATAATACATACAAAATTTATATTTAAAGTAGATAAGGATAAAAGAAATCTAGTTGAAAACACTTTCATTTATCTTTATGACATTAACTGCGTTTATCATAAAATTGATTTTGATAATATAATAGATCTTCAGGAGAAAATAGAAGATGTTGTAAACTCTGGTGACTTTGGAGAAGACATTCAAATACTTTCCGATTTTATTGAATCTCCAGCTCTATTCTTAAATTATTATATGAAAAGGGCTAAAATTACAGATTATTCAATATTTGATGTGGAATATAGTCCAAAATTTAAAACAACACCTTGTGATGAAACTACATTTGATTTTAAAATAAATATAAATAATAATTATTTTATGAATTTGTCTATATGGAAAATTGAGGCAGAAGATAAAGATGATGTTGATAAATATAAATTTCAATTTAAATTCATGGATGAAATAAAAACAGTTGAGAGTGATACTCTAAATAATATACATTATTTTATCGGATCAAATATAGCAAAATTATTAGACGCTAAATTAAAAAATAAAGATTAAATATGAATTATAGAGATAAGCAACCAATTGAAGAAATTAAAGAACTGAAAAATAAATAAAAAAGAGAGTCATTTGACTCTCTTTTTGTTCATAATAACTTATCTAATTTTAAATCTCTTCTAACTCTTGTTGTTATATTACCCAATGTTATTTTACTAAACTCTTCTGGTGTTGTATCATCTATGATACTATCATATTCATTGTGCCACTCATAAAAAATATCACAACAATATTCAATAACTTCTAAAAAATTTATATTTGGAATTGTATCATCAAACTGGCACACCATTACATTACAATCATAACCAAAATTTTGTGAATGGTAATGTGGTAATGTTATTGTAAAACACATATTCCAATCTATGGTTATAATATAACCTAATTTATAAATCTTATCTAATTCATCAATTACCATTTAATAATTCATCAATTTTTTTATCTCTAATTATAGATTTAGCAATAGATAATGACACATTAAAATCATCATCAATATAATATACTAATCTATAATTAGGATTATTCCAATTCAATGTGAAATCAACTCGGTTTCTACGAGGTATATTACCAAAACTTTCATCTTCATATAAGTTAAAATCAGTTATATTGAATAAAATATCATCAAATAGAACAATTGTCTCTTCAGAGTATTTTAAATAAGGATCACAATATGAATTAAGATTTAGAAACTTACCTGTTTTGTATGTAATACCAGTGTGTTGTTTAGCTTTATCAAAACTATCAAAGTTAAATAATGATGAGTCGCCAATTTCAGTGTTAATTCTAGAATTAGTAACCAAATTTTTATATTTAACACAACTCAAAACACTTGAAAAAATAGGATTTCTATCAGACATATTCTTATTCATCAAATCTATTAATAAAAAGTTATTATTATTAATCATTTGTTTAGTAATATTCTTAACTATGGTTATTCTCATCTCATTTAAGATTACACTATTAACTTGTGAATTGAAGTCAATATTAAGATCCCTCATCTCAATAGGTATCTGACAAGAGACAGAAAACTTCTCAGATTTATCCAAAGGTCGATCACTCCACTTTAAAAAGTAATCATCTAAAAATATGTTCTTTAAATCCATCATAACTTTTCTCCTGTTTCTGGGTTATAATTACATATAAGTAATTCAACTCCTTTTTCTTGTTCTTTTTTCAAATCTGAATTATTACCACCATGAGCAGAACTTCTAAATACTTCTTTCTCAAACCACATATATTTATCTTTCGGTAACAATTCTTCCAATAATGGAAAATAATAATATGAAAGTGACCATCTTGATTTTGTAGTTTTGAGTAATTCTAATAATCTTCTATGAGATGCTGGACCAAATACGCCATCGGCATCAGCCCCATACCAGAATAATCTCTTAGCATCATCTTCTCCTTTTGCTTCGTTAAATCTTGCGTATGGTGGATCTAAATAGATATAAGTATCTTCACTATCATATTTAGTAATAAGTTCTTCAAAATCGATATTATTGAAATCTTTGATAGATTGTAACTTAGTTGTGTATTTATTCTTTTTTAATTTATCAATAAGAACTTCTAGTTTAAGTTTATCTTTATCTTTTTTATATCCATTGAAACCCGCTCCACGAGGATAAACAGAGTTGTGAGCTGATGTTATTAAGAACGCGTAAATAGCGGCTTTTTTAAAATCACCAATTTCAAAATCAATATCATCAAGAAAACTATTCTTTTGATATTCTTTATAGATTTTCTTATAAAAATCCCATTTTTTAAGAGGTTCTGTTTCAGTTGTATTTAGAAGAGTCCGCTTTAAATCTTCTAAATATGGAAGAAACTCTTCCGGATGTGAGCAACATTTATAAAGATTTACTTGGTGTCGATTTTTATCATTATAAATAACCGTGTCAAATTTTAATTGATCATCATCTAAATAAGTACCCATTGAACCACTGAAGGGTTCTAAATATGTTTTTATTCCAGTTTTTGGAATTTTCTTATTTATAAAATCATGGAAAGCTGATGAACTCTTGCCCCCAAAATAACTTATCATTGCGCACATATTATTTTCTATATTTATTTTTATCTTTAGTTATAGAGATAACTTAACTATAAGTTTTAATTGAAAAATTCCTCTAAACCAGTTTTCTTCTCAACTCCTCTTAATTCATCTCTAACCTTCATCAATATCTTACCGAGGTGATTTTTACCTCTACCATTACAGACACCCCAGAAAGTATCACCCCAATTATTGGTCTCTATTATATCCATATCACCAGTTGATAATAATAATTCTAATAAATTAATATCCTTAAATTTTTCACGAATTGCCCAATTCATAAATCCTAATTTTCTAACATCCCAATCAGATCTTATTATGATTTTTTGACCAATTTTTTTAACTAAACCTGGACTTGGTGTGAGTGAAATCATTTCTCGAAAATCTCCAACACTGTAATGTTTCCCATTAAATATTTGATCATTATTGAATTTCATCGCAACATAGAATGCTTCTACACTTTTATAAATTAATCCATCACATTGAATTTCACATGGATAAAAATTAGATAAGAATGACCATTCACCTTTAAAACCTTCAATAGAACTCATAAAAATTATATTTATTGAAAACAAAAAAGTCCACCTTAAAGTGGACTTTTGTTTAGTGGAAGCGACCCGGAACCGCCCCGGGTGTACTAATCAGCTGTTTGTAATTACTCATTCACAGGAATAGTGAATTTTTCTAAACTCACAAAATAGTTAGTTGAACTGACCCATCACTCTAACAATTCTGGTTTCACATTTACTGTGTGATACAGTCGGAGAATTTTTTTCGATTAGTTTCTCTTAAACTAATTCAAGCTCTTCAGCTTTGATTGCGTTTAGGGCCGCTACTAAATCTTCACGAGTTCCTACTTCATTTGTGTTGCCATTTACGACGTTATCATCTAATTTATTAATCGGCCATATGAAGACCCGATTCCTGCATAACCACCTACATACTGCTAGGCAAATCTAATGACGCCCCCATAGTTGTTTGTAATTATTTCTACAAATGTATATATAATATTTAAATTATACAAAAAGTTTAAAAAAAATAACTCATTTTTTTAGATGAGTTATTTAATTTTATTAAAATGGGAGACTAAAATCATCCTCATCATCACCCATTGCGTAGAAATTAAAAATAAAAAGAGGTTCTATTTTCTTAGTTTCCCAAATATCACACTCTAAATCAAAATCAACAAGTACATCTTTATCTATTTTCTTAATTGTTTCATAAATATGAATAACATCATCTAATTTATAGAAATAGTTAACCATTCCATATGATGTTGGTATAATTTGAATTTTTAAATTCAATCCATTATTAGTAATTGTTGAATTTTTGATATTAGCTTTTGTCAACATTTGTCTTAGGAGATATTTAAGATGTTCAATATCTTGTTCTCTATCGTCTTCATCGTCTTCATCAATTTCTCCATCCTCATCATCCCAAAATTCTTCATTTAAAAATTGATCATATTTTTTTATTTTTTTAGACTCATATTTATCATCATCTTCAATATCCAATGTAGTCATTTTTTGACCACCTTCTTTACCTAAGAATATTTGTAAATATGTTTCATCAAATAAACAAGATGCTGGTCTTTTATGTAATCTCATAACTTTTCTTAATTCAGTTAAACTCTCTAATATATTATCAATATCTTCATTATCTAAATCAAAATTAACATAAACATTACCGTAATCTGTTGAAATTGTTTTATCTAAATTAACACCCTTTAAAGCATCAACAAACTCTTTATTTGATGATTTAACTTTATTAATCATTTCTTTCATAGCTGCTCTATCCTGAACCGTTCTAACAGCTGGTAATGAATCCCAATTAACATTAACAGAAGCTTTACATAGATCTATTAAATAATCCATATTTTGAATTTCTTTACCTGTATGTTCGTTAAGATATCCAACAGATACATTTGTACATTCGGAAATATCATCAATAAATGAAGCGGAGTCTGTAAATACCCCAGTTGGATCTGGTTTAAGATTTAATCCATTTTTATTATATTCATCACAAAGAGCGTTTGCAAATTCATCAGAACAACAAACACCACCAGCTTGAGATGTAATCACAGAGATAGTCTTTCTTCTATCAAAAGAAACACATCTTTTAATATTTTTTAAATAAGAAACTTCATCATATTTATCAGCTAAAGCTCTTGATCCAATGCCACCTCTTTCTTCTCCAATAAAGAAATAATAAAGACCTGGTACATTTTTAGCCATCATATATAACATAACAGTTGTACCTGATTTATCATCAGCTCCCAATACTGTTGTACCATCAGTAACGATATGTTCTTGACCATCTACTTGTATAGAATAAAGTCTAGTAACAGCTTGTTTTCTATCAGCTGTGTCTAAGTGACAAGTAAACATTGTTGTTGGATTATCACCACCAATTATTTTATAATAGTTACCAACTATATCTTTATCTAATTGAGGTAGGAATTGAAGAACCTCATCTTCATGTCCGTGTGGATATGTTTTTGTAACAAGTGAAAGAAAAGTTCCTCTAGGGTCCAATGGATTATACTCAAACTTTGGAACATTAATTAGAATTTTCTCATCTTCTACAGACTCACCATTCTTAACCTTATTATATAAAGTAACAAAATTTTGAATATCTGATGGTGTAAAGTAATTATGGAAATAATATCTGATGAAATTACCACATTTCATATCCATTTTTTTACCATCTTTGGTTGTTACTTCAAAGCAAAAATCTTTTTTAGATACATTAACTTCTGTAATTTTTAAACCGTTAAAGTGTTCGCTATCATCATCACCCATGCATAGAATTTCAAATGAAATATAATCACCTAAATCCTCAGTTTTCTGTAATACTTCTGCTAATTGCTTAGATATTTTTATTTTTGGTAGACTTGTTTCTTCCGCCATTTTTATATTTTTATTTTTAGTATATATTAATTTTTAATATTTATATTTCCCTTTGTAAATTGAACATATCTAGCATTTTGGTGTTCAACTTGAACTTGACCAGTTACACTACCAGATTCCTTTTTAACATAATTCTTCTTACAAAAAACAATATCACAATTTTCTAAATCCGATGCAACTATTCTCCTTTTACCTTCTTCTGTAATAATTTCTAAATGACTATTTTTTCTAACTATATCAGCTGCTTGTAAAATAACATTTTCTGGAATAGTGTCATCTTTTAGAGTCTTAATAATTAAATGTGTTCCAACAACTCTTCTTTCAGGATTATTACCTTCAAAAACATCACCGGATTTAGTTTTATAAAAATTCTCTTTATTTAAGTAACTAGTAATATGCATCCAAAGATCATTCGCACTAGGTAAATTACCCCCAATTTGTCTAGCAAATTTACCAGAAAAATTAGTTGTTAAATAATCATTGGTTTTTGCGTTTCTACCCCAATAGACATCATATTTCATATCAGGATTATTCTGATCTATTAAAGTTTTGTGTTTAACATCAAATCCATTTCTATTAAGTTCGGCTACATCACTTTTAGGTGTAGCATTTTCTGTAATATACTCAATATATTTTTTAATCATTTTTATTAAATATTTTTATCTAATTAACCAGTCTCCACTTTTTATCATTTTAAATGATGTTGTGGGTAAAATCCACTCATATATCCAACATTCGATACCATCTTGTGTTTTTATTATTTTTCGTTGATATTCTTCTCCTTCAAATTCATCTAATTCTGGAAGAACTTTTGTATCAATTTCATACAAATCTCCCCAAATAACATTTTTATTATCTAAGACAACACCTGGGTAAAATGGATCAACTCTCCACATTGTGCCTAATACACTTTTTCTACCAATATGTTTTGGTTTTCCTAAAAGGTTTCTGGCAGCATCTCTAAACATGCCATATGCAAATAAATAATTACTCATGATTTATATATTAAACTATTAAAATCACTTTTAGAAATTTAGAAATAAAAAAAGAGAGACAAATGTCTCTCTTTTTTATATTTTTGATTATTATTAGTTAAGTAATTGTTTTGAATCTTCAACAACAATAGTCATAAATTGTTTTTGTGGGAACCAACCAACTTCAGCAACTGCATATCTTGATCTTAGTAACATTCTTGGAGCAAAAGTCGCTTCAGAAATAACTGAAATTGACTGAGCCATTAAGTATGGTACGAAAATGATACCTGGTTGATCAGGGTTGTTTTTTCTACCTAAAACGATTCTGTTATCATTATACTTCATATAAGGATCAACATAGATAGAAATATCACCAATTGAACCTACAGGGTATAATTGACCTTGTCCGTTTAATTTAGATTTAACTGGGTTAATAGTGTAACCAGCGATGTCTTGAAGTGCTGCAGCTAAACCTCCGTTTGTGATAAGGTATTGAGCAGGACCTACACGACCCTCAGTTGCGATGTAGTTAGAAGCGTGAGCAATTTTAGTGATCAATTTTCTTTGTACAGCGTGTGTAGTTTCACCACCTGGGAAGTTAGCATAATTAGTATTTAAGTCAAAAATAGTTGAAGCTGTTGATGTAACAACTGTAGCTGCTGCAGTTAATGGAGCAGTTGCTCTGTTTAATTCACCCATTTCAAAAATCTTAGCAACGATTTGCTTAGAAATTGTTTGAGATAATTCATTAACAAGAATAGATTCCATTTTTTGAACGATATCCATACCTGTGTTAGCTTTGATATCTTCGATTTCAGTTCTTCTTAAAGCTGAAGATACTTCGATAGTACCAACTGCGATAGTTTTAGAAGAAATTTTAGGACCGATAACACCAGAATATGATGTGTCGTCAGAATAACGATCCATTGGATAATCACCTGAAATTTTAGAACCTGTCCAGTTTGCTGAGAAACCAGGGATATGATCTTCTAATGCAGATACTAATTCAATTGTAGGTTGACCACCTAAAGCAGTAGCACCTAATGCAACAACTTGTTCAGCCATAGATTGTGTTTCACCAAAAGTATTTAACTTCTCATCAAAAGAGAAATAATTAAATTGACCAGCTGTATTTGCTTGTCTATAAGCTTTCAACATTGGGTTACCATCAATTCTTGAGAATCCTAAAAATTCAACAACATTCTTTTTAGAACCATTATCATTGCTAGCAGGAAGACCAGTCTCAATGTTATAAAATAATCTACCAGTTAAACCACCTTGAGTTTCCTTAATTTCAGCCGTATTCAATGCTGATTTAATACCTGATTTAATTGCTTTTAATTTTTCAGTAGTTAATCCACCATCTTTAGTATTGATTTTAAATACTTGTGGTCTTTCATTTGTTTTTTGATCAACGTCATCATAAACGAAATCTACATAAAGTAAATCGATTTTCGGACCTGGAGTTGGTTTAACAGCTACTAAATCTAAACCGATTGTTTGAGCAGCAATTTTCATAGCAACTGGTAACAAGTTTTGACCTACGTCTCCTGATCCAACTGAACCAGCGTTTGCACCAGTTGTTACACCAGCAAATGATCCTGGTTGAGCAGCTAGTACACCTCCCATACCTGCTACATTTGCAGCGTTTACATACGCATTTTCGTTGATTGAGTGAAATTCAGCATATTCAGCCATCCATTCAACTCTATCACCTGTAACTCCCATGTTTTCTAAAACTGGAGCCCATTTCTTAGTTGCTTTCGCATTGTCTATTCTAATGTGTGACATAATTTAATTTATTTTTTTTTATTTTTTATTTTCTATATATTTCCTTATTTTTACTCGTTTTTTTCAAGTGTGGATTTTTTATAGATTAAATATTTTTGAATCTTTCCATAATAGCGTTTACTTCATTATCAGATAATTTATCTTCTTGAATTAAAGCATCATGTGAAACTAATTTTTTAGTAACAGATTCGTTTGTTTTGATATTTCTAGTTGCCCAGAAATGTTCAACTTGTGATTCAGTCATTAACATCTCTTCTGGATATAATCTAGCCTGTGAAAGGAAAGATTTTTTAGAAGATTCGTTTAACTGATTCCAGATAGCCTTAGTGTTTTCAGGCATCATTCTGATAACTCTTTCTTCAAGAGTTTCGTTTTTAGTTGATAGTGCTTCAGAAATTAATGTAAGAACTTCTTTTCCTGTGAAGTAACTTCTTTCGTTTATATGAAGTTTAACAGTTTCTTGCTCTTCGTTAGTTAATGCATAAAAACTATCAACTTGTGATTTAGATAAGAATTTTAAGAAATTCATATCTGATGTCTCAGAAACTTTACGTTTTTTAGCTTCTTCGATTAATTTATCAATAGATAAAGATAATTCAGAATCACTTTCACCGTTAAATGATTTTTCTTCATAAGCTGGTGTACAATCTTCTTCCTCCTCTTCTTTTCCCATATTTTCCATATTTTCTTCTCTTGAATATTCCTTCTCATCAGCAATGTGAGGAACTCCAACTTCTACAATCTCTCTTTCTTCTTCTCTTTCATCAGCGATAGCTGTAAAACCAGCATCTTGTAAAGAAGGTAAATTATCAACAGATTCGAATACTTTACCACCTTTAAGTGTTTCTGTAATCATTTCTTGATATGAGATTGATTTATCTAAATTCTCAGCGATATACTCAGAATAAGCGATGTTATCATCTAAATGCTCAGCGATATACTCAGAATAAGCAATGTTACCTTCAACATGCTCAGCTAAATACTCAGAATAAGCAATATTATTATCAACATGCTCAGCGATATACTCAGAGTAAGCAATGTTTTTATCTAAATTTTCAGCGATATATTCAGAATAAGCGATATTCTTATCTAAATTCTCAGCTAAATACTCAGAATAAGCAATATTTTTATCTAAGTTCTCAGCGATATACTCAGAATAAGAAATATTCTTATCTAAATTTTCAGCTAAATACTCAGAATAATTAACAGCTTTTTCTAGATTTTCAGCTAAATAGTCATTGTGTTTAATAAGTTTGTCTGTTGTTTCTTTCAAAGACTTATTCTCATTAACCATAATTTGAACTTTCTCAGCTAAATAATCTAAATACTTAACAACTTGTGTATTAGTAGTATTTAACTCATCATAATACTCAAGTAGTTGCTCTAATTTCTTAGGTGTTAAATTACCTTTAGAAATTGCACTTTTAACTTCTTTTTTAGTAGAAGCTAATTCATTAACTAAATACTTCGAATAGTCAGTTAATTGTTGCTTAGTAACAAATTCATTTTTATTCATGTTAAATAGATCATTTATTTTTGACTCATCGGACATTTCATATATCCTAAAGTTAGATTGTGGATTATTGTAACCTAATGACTCATTTAAGACCTTAACACTCATCTTTGCAGATGCGAATCCTGGGTCAGCTACGATATCATAAGTAAATAATTTTTTAAGAGATACTGTTCCATCAGATTCAGTAATACCTGCGGCTCTAGAAGAAACAAAAACAGGACATCCGTCATCGACCAATGCCTTAGCTTCTCTACCCCAATAGGTACTTAATAATCTGATTTCACCAGCAACGTGATTAGATTCCGCAACATAATTAGCTTTTGTAATTATGTGAGAAGCTCTTGATAATGAGGTGTCGAAAACATCTGGATGATCAAATTCACCGTAAACGGCTCCTAATCCAGACATTCTCTCATTCATCTCCTGCAAAGCGGGAAGAAATTTATTAGCTGTGTAAATTCTTTCATTTCGGTTTTTAACTCCGAATTCAGTGAAAATACCACCTAATATATAATCGTTCTTAGCTGCAGATTCCTTAATTAAGGAATTAGTTGAGTTTTCTACAATTAAAACTGGTTTCATTTAATTAAATTTATTTTTTAGATAATCTATGGGTATATATTGCAAATCAAAGCTCTCTTTTTCTAATAGTGGATTTTTTATATAAATGGAGAACAAAAGAGAAAATATAATATATAGTATATGGTGAGTTTGATAAAAAATAATAATTGAAATGATAAAATCGGATATAAGTGGAATAGGTAAATGGTCAAAAACTATAATAGAGTTGATTTGTGATAAATGTGAAATTGAAAAATCTATGTCATATAAACTCTACACTTCATATGGATATGAAAATGGTGAATATCTTTGTAAAAAGTGTAAATTAAAGAAAAACAATTTAGAAAAATGGGGAGTTGAGAATCCATTTCAATTAGATAGTGTAAAGGAAAAAATTAAAAAAACAAATTTAGAAAAATGGGGAGTTGAGAATCCATCTCAAAATGAACAAATAAATAAGAAGATTAAAGAATCAATGTCTAAATTAGACAAAGATCTAATTAATAGTAAAAGAGAAATGACTAATTTTGAAAAATGGGGTGTTAAAAATGTTTCTCAATCCAAAGAGATTAAAAATAAAAAAGATGAAACAAATCTTAGAAATTGGGGGAAAAACTATTTAGAAACTGATGAATTTAGAGAATACGTTAAAAAAAATAATTTAGAAAAATGGGGTAATGAAATCTATTTTAAAACTGAAGATTTTTTAAATAAAAGTAAAAAAACTAGTTTAGAAAAATGGGGTGTAGATAATCCATCAAAAAACAAAGAAGTTATTGATAAAATAAAAAAATCATTAAATAAATCATTAAATAATAAGACAATAAATAAATTTGATAATATAGTAAATATAAGTGGAGATACTTTTGAAATATTTTGCAATTATTGTAAAGATAATTTTACTATAAATAAAATTCTTTTTTATAAAAGAAGAGAAACCAAAACAACAATTTGTACAAATTGCAATCATGTAGATAAACATCAATCAGGAAAAGAAATATTGCTTTTAAATTTCATAAAATCAATCTATAATGGCCATGTTATTCAAAATTTTAGAAAAGAAAGAACAGAAGTAGATATTTACTTACCAGATTTAAATTTGGGGTTTGAGTTTAATGGAGTTTGGTGGCATTCCGATGAGTATAAAGAAAAAAACTTCCATTTAAACAAAACAAAATTTCTTAAAGAAATGGGAATTCAATTGATTCATATATGGGAAGATGATTGGGATTTAAAATGTGATATAATCAAAAGTCAAATTAAGAACTGGCTAGGATTAAGTAATAGGATATGGGCTAGAAATTGCTATGTTAAAGAAGTTAACACAGAAGAATCAATTAATTTTTTAAATAAAAATCATATACAAGGTGCAATTGGTTCAAATTTAAAACTAGGGCTTTACCAAAGGGATGAATTAGTTAGTTTAATGACATTTGACAATTTAGAAGGTCGTAAAAGAATGCCTACTGGAAATTGGAACATAAACAGATTTTGTAACAAATTAAATACAACAGTCGTAGGTGGAGCATCTAAAATATTTAAACATTTTATAAAAAATTATATAGTTAATAGAGTTATAAGCTACTCAGATAAAGACTGGAGTACAGGTGGTCTTTACAATAAACTAAATTTTACTAAAATAAGTGAAAGCAGAGTCGATTATAAATATGTAGTTAGTGGTAAAAGAGTACACAAATCAAACTTCAAAGGAGTTGAAAAAGAAATATCATATCCTAAGATATGGGATTGTGGTAAAATAAAATGGGAATTTTTAAACATTTAGAATTTAGTTTTAAAAAATAAAAAACCCAACTTAAAAAAGTTGGGTTTAAATTTTTATATTTTTAAAATATTAAAAGTCTCCAAAGAAGTCATCTTCTTCTGTCTCAACTGAAGTAGTTGTTGTTTTTGATGTAAAACTATCTTCAAAATCAAAATCGTCAGATGATGGTTTTGCTTCAGTTTTAGCAAAAGACTGAGAAGATTTACCAGTTAAGAAATTAATAATCTCAGTAATTTTACCATTTTGCTCATCATTTAATTTCTTAGGCGCAAACTCTTCTAAATCATGCTCTCTATCTAATAAGAAATCTTTAACTTTTGATTGAGCTTCAGCTGTAACTCTTAATTTACCATCAGTTTCAGTTGTAGGTACATTTTTGAATGCTCCTTTTTCTTTAAAATAAATTGGTAAAGAAGTTGTCTCACTTCTAAAAGTGGACATTTTATAATCTGGATATTTTTCATCTCCAGTTTGAATTTCTTTAACAATCATTACGAAATCTTTACCCTCTGCTAAATCAAAAACATTACAAGGAACTCCTGAGATTTCACCATTTTTCTCTTGTGAGATTTTATCTTTAATTGTTTTACCGTATTGGAAGATCATAATTTTACCAACTAATTCTGGTTGTTGCTCATCTTCAATTACAAGTACATAAGAGTAATATTTTTTAGAATACTTTAATTGTTTTGATTTTTCAATTAAAACTGCGTTTTTAGAGTTTTGCATTGTATAATACAAATCTGTTAATGCACATTTTTCATTGAAGTTTTTTGGACTATCAAACCATCCACTTAATTCTTTAGGGTTTTTGATATCAACATAGTGAGTAATTTTCTCAACTGCTAATTCACCAACTTTACCTTCT
>Ga0208022_1000361_pt1 | contig 16049 bp, 10 predicted proteins | sample ColrivemetaGS747_FD_187622 | JGI IMG/M metagenome (GOLD analysis project Ga0208022, IMG submission 187622) | Estuarine microbial communities from the Columbia River estuary - Freshwater metaG S.747 (SPAdes) (version 2) | ecosystem: Environmental > Aquatic > Marine > Intertidal zone > Estuary ...
GTATGATGCAGATGGTGATAAACAAAAAGGACAAAGAAGAATTGATCAAAAACATCAAACTACATGTGCACAAATTGCATATCTTGGAAATCTTTTAGGATATAAAGTTTCTATAAATGATAGAGCTGATAAACTAAAAATTGCTCGCATGACATTTACAGAAAATAAACAATCAAAAGATCCTAATAAAATTAAAAAAATAAGAACTATTCCTTATGAAGGATATGTATATGATCTAACTACTTCAAATCATCATTTCCAAGCTGGTATTGGTAGAATCATTGTACATAATACAGATTCTATATTTGTTAAATTTCCAACTAAAGATCTTTCTGAATCAATTTCATTAGCTAAACAAGCTGCAGAAAAAATTACTTCTTTATGTCGCAAACCTTATAAAATAGAATATGAAAAAACTTTCTTTCCATTTATAATATTTTGTCGTAAACGTTATATTGGTCTTATGTATGAAGATGATATAACAAAATGTAAACGAAAATTTATGGGTATTGCATTAAAAAGAAGAGATTCAGCACCAATCGTAAAAGATGTTTATGGTGGTGCTCTAGATATTCTTTTAGAACAAAGATCTTTAAAAAATGCACAAGTATATGTTCGAGATATGCTTTCAAAATTAATGGAAAATAAGTTTCCCTTGGAGAAATATGTAATTACTAAACAGTTAAGAGATGATTATAAAAATCCCGGACAAATTGCTCATCGTGTATTAGCTGATCGTATGTCTCAACGCGATCCAGGAAATAAACCTCAAGTTGGTGATAGATTAGCTTTCATTTATATAGATTCTAAAAAAGATGAAAAAAAACAAGGAGATAGAATTGAAGAACTTGCTTATGTTAAATCTAAAAATTTGAAACCTGATGTAGAATTTTATATAACTAATCAAATCCAAAATCCTTTAGCCCAGCTCTTTGCTCTTGGTATCGATCAAATTGATGGATACAAAGAAAAAAAATATCCTGAATTTCCAGATTTAGATGAAGAAGAATCTACTTTAAAAGTTCTTTCTTTAAAAGAAAAAGAATTAGATTCCTTAATGTTTATGGGAGCACAATATTTAAAAAAACTTAAAAAAGGACCTATGGATAAATTCTTTACTCGTCAACAATAGAAAACCATCCTGTAAATGCATGCCTACTTGATGAACTTGTATTCGTTGAAACAAAATGATCAGTTATAGGAACATTTTTAATTTTAAATATAGTTAAACTATTAAATTTTGGATTTATAGTTTTATAAATTTCTTTTTTTTCAGAATCATAGAAATGCAATAATCCACCAAATGTTGGATTCCAATTTTCAGTCAATTGAAAAATAAATGCATAATCACCATTACCTTTATCATGATGTATTGATAAATAATCACCATTATCATATCTTGAACAAAACGTTTCTTCAAATTTGATTTTATTACATCCTACAATATTAGCTAATTTATCTTTTATTTCATCTTTTAAAAAATATTCTTTGAATTTACATTGTATACAATAACAATTTTCATAATGGTCATCTAAAGTTCTTTTAAATCTATAAGCAAAATTACCCTTATTATAATGATTTAAATTAAATAAGTTTTTTTCTAAAAAATCTGGATTATTTAATATTCCTTCAAAATTTCTAAAGTTTTCTTTTACATATCTTTCATCTGTAGGTTTTAATGAAATATACCACCAATCTTCAGGAATATTTAAAAGTTCTTTTTTAGCTTTATTTATAAAATCTATCGATAAAAAATCATCTACAGTAAATATTTCAGACATTTTATTAATTAATAGTGTTTGGATTTGTTAAATTATAAAAATGGAATTATTCATTAAATACTAAACTGTTTTTAAAGAAACTGGAATGTCTGGAAATATTTACAGTGGTAAAATTGTAGGTATTGACATTAAAGGCAAATATCTTGTGGTTATAAGTAAATCACAATTATCACCTCATAAAGATCATTTTGCTGTAGAAATATCACAAGCTATTGGTTATAAACTAAGTGGCGAAGATATTACATTTTATTTCAGGGATTTTCCAAATCTGCAATTACTATTAAATTCAGATTTGAATGATAAGATAACGGAAGTAGTAAAAAAAATATTTCCTATGTATGAGGTTGCTAAACAGGAAATTAATTTACTTGATTAAATAAACATATACACATTAATATCATTATAAAATATAATATGTCTATTACAACTGATGATTTAATGCTTGAAATTATACGTGAAATGCTACAATCACGTAATCAATTTTTAAATAGAGCACATCTATTTTATACAAATAGAGATAGTTTAACAAGACAAATTTTGGAAGAAGAATTTCTAATATTAGAAATAATTAGAAATATATGTTTGACTAGAAGAGTACCTTTAACTATAACATTTCCAATAAATTTAAATGATAATGCATTTAATGATCCTGTTCCAATAATACCAACAAATGAACAAATTACTCGTGAACTAGTTAATTTAGTACCTTCTTCTTCTCCAAACGTTTGTTCAATTTGTCAGGATTCAATTTCTTCTGGGGGATGTCAATTGCGTGGTTGTGCTCACACATACCATACGAATTGTATTCGGACATGGTTTTCATCAAATGTTCGTTGTCCTGTATGTCGTAGAGATATTCGAGAGGATCAGGAAGATGAAACATTTTCTGAATCTCAATAAAATATTTTTCGTTTAATGTTCCGGTGGATGGTAATTTATATATGGGGAATTGATAGGATTCGCCATATTGTAATTTATGAAATATTCTTCTTAGATCATGTTGACATTCAATTAATATTTCGGAGACATTTATACTAGGAAATAAATGTTCAATATCTTTTGAATTTGGTGGAAAACATCTAAGAATATTAATTATTTCAGAATTTCTTTTGAATATCGTAGGTAATTCATTTCCTGTACATATAATAGGAATTTTTCTTTCAGAATCATTAATCCAATCAATAATTTTATTTTGGGCGTGTGGATCTGAACCGTCAATTTCATCTAAGATAAGACAAGTTTTCTTTTTAGTATTTCCAATTATAAATGAATGTATATTTATAGATCCTCTACACGAATCTTTTAATTTTTCTACATCTTCATAAGATCTTATTGTTGAAGAAGCATTAATTTCTAATGGATCAAATCCACATGATTGTGCAGAACATAATGCCAAAGTAGTTTTTCCTATACCAGGAGGACCAACTAAAAATATAGCACCTTTAAATTCTGAAGATTCTAAATATTTTTTCAATTCAATTTTAATCTCATTATGACCAATAACATCATTTAATGATGTTGGTCTAAATGATTCAGAATACATATTATTATAATAAGTTAATTTAATGTTTTTAAATACCTTGAAATATCTAAATTCAATGAAAAATCAAAATTGGGATTTTCTTTTAATGGAAAAAAATACAATTTACTAATTTCAATATTATTTACATATTCTCGTTGATAAATTAATTCACCAAGATTCTTAGGTAGAGTTTTATAAACTCTTGATTTTAAATGATATTTATTTACAATATTTAAAATTAATTCTAAATCATGTAATGACATTATAAAATTTGTATATTTTTTTGAACCTATTATATTATTAAAAGTCAAACTTGCATTTAATTCATTTAATAATTCAAATGGAATATTATCAAATTCAAATATTTCTTCTAAAGTTTCTCTTAATGCAGTTTCATAAGGTAATTCGTTATTTTGTTTTTTTCCACCAATACCTGTAATTTTATGTTTATGTTGCGAATATCCACATAAAAATATTTTTTCATCAGTAAAAAAGATTCCTGCCATCCTTGATTTTTAAGAATGCTTGTTCTATGTAAGGCACATATTTGACCAATTAGTTCCACATGATTTACATATATTACATGCTTGTGATAAAGTTGTTATTGTTTTAGGATCAAAAGGTTTACAAGAAGTTGTATAGTCAGGTTCACATAACTTACCATTAAATGTCCATCTATCAGGACAACCTTTTAATTTTTCCACTGAAGGCGTAATTACAATTTGCGGATTAAATACGTATCTATAAATTATAACAAATAAAACAATCCATACGAAAGTCCATACGGCAACGACGGCATTACTCATTCTTGCTTTAATTACAAGGAAAGGAATGGATACGGCAAGACATGTTATTGAAACTTTCTTTAAAACTACATTGAATCCTATGACAAGACATCATTTAGATTCATTTAACGATTTTCTTGATACTAAATTACCTAGATTTATTCAAGCAAGTAATCCTCTAAAATTATTATTAGAAGATGATCGTAGTATATACATTTATATTGGTGGTAAAGATGGAACAAAATTAAAATACAAAGTTCCCATAGGTGAAGATTCTATGGCTATTGTACCTCATATGTGCCGTCTTGAAAACAAAACGTATAAATTTGATTTTTATGGAGATATTACAATTGAATATAATTTTCCTAATGATGCTACAGTAACTAAAAACTTCGAAGATATTTTTTTAGGAAGTATTCCATTAATGCTTAAATCTAATTTATGTTATTTAAGACCTTTGGATTCTGAACAATTGTATGATATGGGTGAATGTAAATTTGAATTAGGTGGTTATTTTATTATTGATGGACAAGAACGTGTTTTATTAACTCAAGAATCTCTTGGTTCAAATATGTTTTATTCTAAAAAAAGAAGAGTTTATAAATTAGCACAACAATCAAGAGGTCTTACTGAATCAGATACAGCTACTGAACTAGATACTTCATCCAAATCAGAAGATTATGAATATATTTCAGGTATTTATTCTACATCAGAAGATGGAACAAAAGGTCCATATGGACATTTAATTAGTTTAGGACCTAAAAATAGTTCACCAAATGATCCTAAAGATCTAGCTAAAATTCAAGATTTTTCTATCTTTTCAACTCAAAGATTAATTACTACTAAATTACCTGGATTTATTAAACCTGTTCCTTTACTAAGTATATTTTATGCTTTGGGTATAACTTCAGATAAAGATTTATATGATACTATTTTATATGGCATTCCTGATAATCAAAGAACTTTGTATGATGGTCTTTTCTTAACACTAATTCTTTCTCATGAAAAATATCTTCAACAACTTGTTGAAAAAGAAGATAATAAAGATGAAGATCCTAATTTATTAGCTTTAAGAATTATGACACGTACAAGAAGCTTGGCAAGTATATATGTTAATTTATATTCAAATTTATTTCCTCATTGTGGATTACAAGATAATGAATCTACTTCTACATTTTATAGACGTAAATCTTTAATTTTAGGTCATATGACAAGAATGGTTATGGATATTGATTTAGGTATTAAAGATTCATCTGATAGAGATCATTTTAGATTTAAAAGATTAAGTGCTTCAGGTGAATTATGTTTCCAAGAATTTGTTAGAATTTATATGGATGTAACTAAATCTATGAAAGTATTATTAGATTCAAGAATTGAATTCGAAAAGGAACTTTACAGAGGTAAGAAAATTACAGAATTAGTTCAAGAAGATACCCTGAGAACTAAATATTGGAATTCACGTGAATTTCTGGAAAGATTTAAGAAATCATTTAAAGGAAGATGGAATGAAATGGATGGCGTTTCACAAGTTCTAACTAGATTTTCATATGTTGGAACAATTGCTAATTTGAGAAGAGTAAATTTAAATATGGATAAAGGTACTAAACAAGTAGAACCAAGAAGAATTCATTCAAGTTCATGGGGTTTATTATGTCCTGTTGATAATCCTGATGGTGGTAATATAGGTATGATAAAATCCTTAACTTTATTATCAACTATCACAACACAAATTAATTCAAATGAAATTAAAGATATAATATTTAAAGAAAAGAATTTCTTGAAATTAGGATTTATTAATCCATCATTATGGAATAATTTATGGACAAAAATATTTTTAAATTCAGATTTAATTGGTGTTATTAAACAAGATACAGAATCATTTCATTTTAATTTAAAGAAATTAAGAAGAGAGGGAAAAATTAATAAATTTGTTTCTTTATGCTGGAATAGATTAGATAATGAATATTTAATTTTTTGTGATGCTGGTAGACCTTGTAGACCTATTTATCAAGAAGGAACAAAACCTGAAACTATTAAACAACAAAAAGAATGGATAAAATTATTAGATAATATGGATTTTATTGATGCTCAAGAATCTGAATGTTTACGTATAAGTATGGAACCTTTTCATCCTACTCAATTATCAGAAATTCACGGTATAGCTATATTTTCAGCGTCTGCAAGTATTAATCCTTTTTCTGAACATAATCAAGGCCCTCGTAATATGTTCTCATGTCAACAAGTTAAACAAGCATGTTCATGGTATAATACAGCATTCAATAAACGATTTGATACTATATCTACACATTTACATTCACCTCAAAAACCTATTTCACAAACATGGACATTACCTTATATTTTGGGCGGCAATGGTTGTATGCCTTATGGCGAAAATACAATTGTTGCTATAGGAATATTTACAGGATATAATCAAGAAGATTCTATTCTTTTAAATGATAACGCTTTAAAAAGAGGATTATTTCAAACATCTTATTATCATTCATATGATTTTGAAGAAGAATCAATAGTTAAAAATTTTAATAGAGGATCAGTAGATGTTTTAGTTTCCACAATATTTTGTAATCCAGCTACAAATTCAAAATATAGAGAAATTGTTGTTAGAAAAAAAGATAAAGATTATTCATTATTAGATGCTGATGGAATAATTAAAATTGGATCTGAAATTACACCTGATACTATTCTTGTTGGTACAGTATACCCAATTCAAAATTCAGTAGGTGAAATTATAAATTTTGTTGATAAATCATCATTACCTAAAAGAGGTCAACATGGTATTGTTGATGGTATTTATAGATATACTACATCTGATGGATTACAAGGTGTAAAAATACGTATTTCTGAATCAAGAAGTCCTATATTAGGTGATAAGTTTAGTGCAAGACATGGACAAAAAGGTACATGTGGATTAAGAATTGCTGAAGAAGATATGCCGTTTACAGCATCAGGATTAAGACCTGATTTAATTGTAAATCCTCATGCATTTCCTTCTCGTATGACAATAGGGCAATTTTTAGAATCTATGTCAAATAAAATTGGTATTTCATTAGGAACTTTTATTGATGGTAATGCGTTTAGTACCCAAAATAGAATTATGGAAACAAAGGATATTCTTATACAATTAGGATATCATCCATATGGAAATGAAATTATGTATAATGGAATGAATGGTGAAATGATTGAATCTGAAATATTTATGGGTCCAACATATTATTTAAGATCTAAATTAATGACGGAAGATAAAATCAATTATAGATCTACAGGACCAGTAACATTAATGACACATCAACCTTTAGAAGGTAGATCTAATGATGGTGGATTAAGAATAGGTGAAATGGAACGTGATAGTTTATTAAGTCATGGTCTAATGAGTTTCTTAAATGAAAGTATGATGAAAAGATCAGATGAACATAATTATTTATTTTCAAAAGAAGATGGATTATTAGATTATAATGATTCTAAAAATACACAAATAACCACATTAAATATGCCATATTCAATGGGATTATATTTACATGAAATTGAATCTATGCATATACAAGTTAAATTAGAATCTAATTAAGAAGTTCTTGTTTTAGAAGGACTACCTGATCTAGATGGCGTTCCGGATTTCGAAGGTGTAACTGATGGACTACGAGATCTAGATGGGGTTCCCGATTTTGAAGGCGTAACTGAAGGAGTACCAGATCTAGACGGTGTTCCCGATTTTGAAGGCGTAACTGAAGGAGTACCCGATCTAGACGGTGTTCCGGATTTAGAAGGCGTAACTGAAGGAGTACCAGATCTAGATGGAGTAATAGTAACAGAAGGTGTATTTGAAACCGAAGAACCTGTTGAACCAGTTGATGTTCCTGAAATAGTACCAGACGATGTTCCAGATTTACTAGGAGTTATAGTAACCGAAGGTGTTCCAGATTTAGAAGGAGTTGTAGTTACTGATGGAGTTCCAGATTTACTAGGAGTTCCTGATTTCGAAGGTGTAGCTGATGGAGTTCCTGATTTACTAGGAGTTCCAGATTTACTAGGAGTTCCTGATTTCGAAGGTGTAGCTGATGGAGTTCCTGATTTACTAGGAGTTCCAGATTTAGAAGGTGTAGCTGATGGAGTTCCTGATTTGCTAGGAGTTATGGTAACTGATGGTGTTCCAGATTTAGAAGGAGTAGCTGACGGAGTTCCCAAATTACTAGGAGTTGTAGTTACAGAAGGAGTAATAGTAACAGAAGGTGTAACTGAAGGACTTCTAGATTTAGTAGATGTTATAGTTCCAGTAGGTGTACTTGTTAATGTAGGTGTAGGAGTAGACGTTAATGTTGATATAGAAGTACCTGAATTCGTAGATGTTTCACTATTACTATTAGTTGAAGTTAATGTTGAAATTCCTGTATTAGTATTTGTACTTGTATATGTTTGAATACTAGATGCTGTATTAGTATATGCAGATGTTCCACTACTAGAATCTGTATTACTAGATGTCAATGTAGATATTTCGCTAGCAGATCCTGTATTAGTATTTGTAGTTGTAGATGTTTGAATACTAGATCCTGTATTAGTATTTGCAGATGTTCCACTACTAGAATCTGTATTTGTATTACTAAATAAAGAAGTTAAAGATCCAATATTGCTAGAAGTTCCTGATTGAGAGATTGAAATTCTTGATGACGAAGATCCAAATGTTGTTTCAGTTGATATAGGTGAAGATGAACTTGATATACTTGTTGTTCCACTCTCTGATATTGTAAAATATCCTGTTGAGGTTGAAATTTCACTAATTGAAATTGTTTCATTAGACGTTCGGCTCGTTGATGGAGAGTTTGATATCGTATTAATGCTAGTTTGAGTTTTTGTGCTCTCTGAAGTAAAAAGTCCACTATTTGTACTACTTCCTCCATTAGTTATACTTGAACTTTCTGATTGTATATTACTTTCTGAGGATGATGAAGAAGATGACAAACTTTGCGTTTCAGTTAAATTGGGTGATTTAGATATTCTATATGTAAACGTTCCAACTGGTGATAATGTTATTGTAGATCTTATAGTTTTTGTTGAAGTTTTTGTTATTAATGGTGAATTTGTTACTGAAAAACTTCTTCTTGATGTTGATGTTACAGATGATGATCTTGAATGTATACTTCTTGTGTTTGTTGGCGAATTTGTTGATGATGATGTTGTTCGTGTAGATCTTGATGTTGAAACTGATCCAGTTGATGTTCTTGAATAACTTAAAGATCTTGTATTTGTTCCAGATGAAGATGATGATGCAGTAGCAGATACTGATTTAGAATAATTAGTTGTAAATGTATTTTGTGCTGATAATGTATTTAATGAAGTTGAACTTAATGTAAATTTTATTGAGGATGTATCTGTTATAGACATAGTAGGTGTTAAAGATTCTTTTGATGTGGATGATATTGTTCTTGATATGAATGATGTTCGTGTAGGATTTCTATTTGTTATTGATGGTGATCTACTAAAAGAATTTGGAAGAGTTTGTTTACTTGATAAAGATATTGATGAAGTAGCACTAGCAGATCTTGAATTTGTTTGTGATTTTGTTATTGTTGTTGATGATGTTCCACTCTTAGATCTTGTATTTGATAATGTAGATGTTCTTGAATCTTTTAAAATAGTATTTGTTCTTAGCGGAGTTTGAGTAGAAGTTTTTGAATTACTTATTGATCTAGTATTTGTAGGTGTTAAAGTAGAAGTTTTTGTTGTTGTTATTGTTCTTGTTCCCGAAGATGATGCAGATGAAGATTTCGAGGATGTTAATGATCCAGTAGTAGTTCTTGATATAATATTTGTTGATGTTCCTTTTAAAGAATTTGTAATTGATGGTGAACTTGAAGATGTTTTAGAATTACTTATTGAACGAGTATTTGTTGTTGATGAAGTAGATGTTCTTGATGGTCTTGCAGTTATAGTTGTTGAAGATGAACTTGATGTAGTTTTTGAGGTTGTTATTGAACTTGAAGATGTTCTTGTATTTAAAGATGTTAATGAAGATCTAGATGTAGATGTAAACGTAGATGTAAATTTAGATGTTAATGATGCGAAATTTGAACTAGAAGAAGTTTTAGTTATAGTTGAAGTTTTAGTTGAAGTTTTAGATGCTGTTAAGGTATTTGTATTTTTAGATGTTGGTGTTATCTCTTTTGTTACTATAGAAGTTTTTGTTCCTGTAGTTGTTCTTGTTGATGTTTTAGATTGAGTAGGACTCTGCGAAACTAAAACATTATTTTGAATACCAATACCAACTTTAAAGAAACCTATTAATAATAACAATTTTAAAATCATTTTCTCTTGTTCTTATATCTCAAAGTTTTTCTTTTCTTGTTATTACGTTTTTTAGTTTTACGTTTTCTTCCCAATCCTTGTTGAGAACCTTTAAAAGCACTTGATTCGTCAACCTCATTAGTAGCACGTGGACCTTTTATCGGTAAACTTTGCATTCTTTTTTTAAAATATTCTGGACCTTTCTTTATTCTATCAAAAATAACTTTTTGTTCATTCCACACTCTTAATCTTATTTCGTGACCAGGTGTTAATCGTCTATCTTGTCTGGTAGCGCGCTTAGCATCTTCATCTAACGCTTGTTTTACTAAAGACATTAATGTGGTACAATCTGTCATATCTCTTTCTTGGTCGGGTTTCCAGACAATTCCCACACCCCTTTCAAAAACTATATTATCTCTTTGTCCGTCTTCAGTTAAGCTGTTAAATTGCAATGCCATAAGATCAGCTGAACCTATAGTTTGAAAATCTACACCTGACTGCGTTTCATCATCTTTTGACAATGCTGCAATTTCCTTTTTATCATATGATGTTTTAAGTTGTTTTAATCTTAACAAAGAACGTTTTGTTTGTTCTTCAAATTGTTGTTGTTTACATGGCAATGAAGATTCTAATAATAACAAATTATAATACTCTTCACTTTTGTCTTTCTCCCATCTTTGAATAAATGCTAAGTACAGTAATGTTATATAATTAGTTTTAGTTGTTCCATCTCTTTCAGTAACCATCGGTAAATAAGATCTATCTGTCCATTCTACTGGAAATTCATTTGAATCTCCATTTAATGCATAAAATATTTTCATAGCTTGTTCTTTCGTTGGTCTAAATGGCGGTCTTATTGGTTCTGCCATTCTTCTTCACTTATTCATTAAGAACGGATTTAATTTATTTTTTTGAGGTTAAGTATTATATTCAAGGATGTTTGTTGTTAAACGTAATGGACAACGTGTTCCTGTAAGTTTTGATCAAATCTTATCTAGAATCAGAAATTTATCTAATAACTTAGAACATGTAAATCCCGATTTAGTAGCTCAAAAAGTTTGTAATCAATTACAAGATGGTATGGAAACTAAAAAATTAGATGAATTTGCTGCTGAAACTTGTGCGATGATGCAATCACGTTATCATCCTAATTACGGTCTTCTAGCCGCCCATATTCTTATTGATAATCATCAAAAAAACACTCCTTTAACTTTACTAGATTGTGTTGAAACTTTATATCATGATCAATCTATCGTTAGTGATTACATTCATGATTTAGTATGTAAACATCCTAAAGAATATGAATCTATGATTGATTATTCACGCGATTATATGTTTGATTATTTTGGATTTAAAACTCTTGAAAGAGCATATTTATTAAAGAAAAATGGTAAAGTCATTGAACGTCCTCAACATATGTGGATGCGTGTAAGCATTCAATTACACGGCCAAGATTTTCCTAAAGTTAAAGAAACTTATGATTCTATGTCTCAAGGATATTTTATTCATGCTACTCCAACTCTATTTAATTCTGGTAATTTAAATCCTCAATTATCTTCATGTTTCCTACTAAGAATTCATGATGATTCCATTCATGGTATTTACAAATCTCTTGCCGATTGTGCCCAAATTTCTAAATGGGCAGGTGGAATTGGTTTATCAATTCATGATATAAGAGCTCGTGGATCTAAAATTAATGGAACAAATGGAGATTCTACTGGAATAGTTCCTATGCTTAAAGTTTATAATGATACTGCCAAGTATGTAAATCAAGGTGGTAAGAGAAATGGATCATTTGCAATTTATTTAGAACCTTGGCACGCTGATATTGAAGAATTCTTGAAACTTAGATTAAATCAAGGTGCTGAAGAAGATCGTGCTCGTGATCTATTCTATGCTTTATGGATTCCTGATTTATTTATGAAACGTGTTGAAGATGATGGAAATTGGACTCTAATGTGTCCCAGTGAATGTCCTGCTCTGGCTAATGTCTATGGCCAAGAATTTGAAGATTTATATTCTAAATATGAATGTGAAGGAAAAGGACGTAAAACTTTAAAAGCTAAAGATATTTGGAAATTAATTATGGATGCTCAAATTCAAACGGGTACACCTTATCTATGTTATAAAGATTCTGTTAATGAAAAATCAAATCAAAAACATTTAGGTACTATTCGATCCTCAAATTTATGTGTAGCTCCGGAAACGTTGATTTTAACTGATAAAGGACATTTTCCAATTAAAGATCTTGAAGATAAAGAAGTTAATGTTTGGAATGGCGATAGATGGTCAAAAACGACTATTCGCAAAACGGGGAGTAATCAAAAGCTAATAGATGTTTATTTTAGTAATGGAGCTATGCTAACATGTACCCCCTACCATAAATTCTTAATTCAAGAAGATTATTCTGATCATTCTGGATTTAAAGATTGTGAAAGAATAGAAGCTCAAAATCTTGAAGAAGGAATGAAACTAAAAAAATTTAATCCTCCTGTTTGTACATACGATAATGAAGATTTTCCATTCCCATATACCCATGGATTCTTTTGTGGAGATGGTACATATTCTCATGATAAACCAATCTGTTCTCTTTATGGAGATAAAAAGGGTCTTGTTCAATATTTACAAATTAAAAGTATGAGTGGAATTGAAGATGCAAATGGAAGATTAAATACTACATTAAATGAAAGTATTAAACCTAAATTTGAAGTTCCGATTAATTATTCATTAGATATAAAACTAAGATGGTTTGAAGGAATTTGTGATTCTGATGGTTCGATTTCAAGAAACGGAACAAATGAATCTATACAAATCTGTAGTATAGAATTTGATTTTCTTGATAAAATTCGTTTAATGCTTATAACTATGGGAATCCAAAGTAAAGTAACTAAATCTTTTGATGAAAGAATTAATTTACTTCCAGACGGAAAAGGTGGAAAGAAAGAATTTAATTGTAAACCTTTATGGAGAATTCTAATTTCATCAAATGGTCTTTATGATCTTTCAAAATTAGGATTTAGTCCTAAAAGATTGAAATTTACTATTAGACAACCTCAACGAAATGCAGAACAATTCACTAAAGTTTCATGTATAATTAACGAAGAAAGATATGATGATACTTATTGTTTTACAGAACCTTTGAATAATGCAGGAGTATTTAATGGAATTCTTACAGGAAATTGTGCAGAAATTACCGAATTTACTTCACAAGATGAATCAGCTGTATGTAATTTAGGTTCTTTGGCATTACCTAAATTTATTAAAGATAAGAAGTTTGATTTTGAATTATTACGTAAATATACGAAGGTTCTAGCTAAAAATCTAGATATTGTAATCGATAAAAATTATTACCCTACACCTGAATGTCGAGCATCTAATATGAAACATCGTCCTATTGGTGTTGGTGTTCAAGGATTAGCAGATGTATTTGCTATTCTAAGATTGCCATGGACATCAAAAGAAGCTAGAAATCTAAATAGAGAAATATTTGAAAATATGTATTTTGCTGCTTTAGAAGCATCAATGGAAAGATGTGTTGAATTAGGTACTTATGGACATCTAGGTCTATTTGATTCAGCTCAACATTCATCATTTCTTCAATCACCTTTATATGAAGGTAAATTCCAATTTGATTTGTGGCATGATAGACCTACATTTACATCATCATATTTAAATTGGGATAAATTAAGAAAAGATATTATGAAATATGGTGTTCGTAATTCCCTTTCTATAGCATTAATGCCTACTGCATCAACTTCACAAATTCTTGGTAATAATGAATGTTTTGAACCATTTACATCAAATTTGTATACTCGTAGAGTATTAGCTGGTGATTTTATGGTCGTAAATAAGTATCTTGTTAACGATTTAATGAAATTAAATTTATGGACAAGTGAAATTCGTACACAAATTATTTCTAATAATGGATCAATTCAATCTATACCCGAAATTCCATCAGAATTAAAAGAATTGTATAAAACTGTATGGGAAATTCCTCAAAAAGTTCTTATTGACTTTTCTAGAGATCGTGCTCCATTTGTATGTCAATCACAATCCTTAAATTTATTCTTATCTGAACCTACGTATGCTAAAATTACATCTATGCATTTCTATACATGGAAACAAGGTTTGAAAACAGGTTGTTATTATTTGCGCACAAAAGCTTCTTCGAGTGCGCAAAAATTCACGATTGAACCTTGTTTAACATGCTCGGCCTAGAAAAACTTATTCTCTTTTCATGAATATAAAAAAGAAATGGATTCTGCTGCTACAACTGGTGGTCGTCGTCGTAAACATTCTGCGAAAAAACTACGTCTAGTAAAAAAGAAAACCGTACGCCGTATGCTTGCTAAAAACGGACTAAAAATGCGTGGTGGTGAACCTACTGGTGCCGATATGGCTGCGGTAGGTGGTGGCCCGGGTCCTGCTCTAGCTCCTGCGTCTAGTGGTGGTCGTCGTCGCCGTGGTGGCAAAACTCACCGCCGCTCTCGCAAAGGTCTATTCGGAAAGATGGGCTTTTAAAGTTTCACCAATCTCTGAAACAGTAGCAAATAATTTTTCATTAAATCCGTAATGACATCCATTAGATTCAGGTATATTAGGTAATTTTCTTGATGAGGTATTTTTAGAATGTACTAATGAAACTATAACTTCTTGAGGGGATATTTCGCGACACATATGTTCACGTCCGTGAATAAATGCTTCGCCTTCACCTACATTTGTATTTGAATCAAATTTTCTTTCTTCCCAAAACTTTTTAGTGAAACATAGAGTAGCTTCAGATACTCTTTGAGACATTTCTAAAGTTATAGGAGGAATATTCATAAATGAAGAATATTTTTCTATATCATAACATGGAATAGTTGTACAAAAACTACATTCTTTCAAAGGTTGTTTCAAAAGCATAATTATACGTTGTAAAATACTATTATTAGGATATACATCATCATCGTCCATCATACAAATATAATCATACATCGCATTTTCAATACCAATATTACGTTTTTGTCCAATTGACATTTTTTCTGGAAGTTTTATATATTTGACATTTGGAATACCAATTAAAGTATCTTCAATTTCTTCTGTTCCATCATCAACAATAATCCATTCTAATTTATCTTCAGGATATGATTGAATTAAATACGAATATTTAGCTAAAGGCATAAACACTCTTCTATTATAAGTTAAAGTAATAATTGATATATCAGGCAATTCAGATTCCGAAGGTAATAATTTTTCTAATGAATAATCGGGAATATCTTTTTGTAAATTCCCTAAAAAATTTTGTATAAAATCAGAATGTCTATTTTCATAAATTTGTCGTAAATTCAAAGATATTTGTTTTTTAATTTTCATATTTCTTGAAGTATAATCTTTTAATAATTCTATAACAGATTTAGAATTTGTATCAATAAATGTACCTAAACAATCAGGATTATCTAATACTTGAAATTCAGAAGTATAAAGAATATCTTGAGAATCTAATTCTTTAAAAGGTTTAATTGGACTTAATAATAAATTACATCCTGCAGATAAAGCTTCATTAACACAATGACAAAATCCTTCAGTTGCAGATAAACAAATAGCTAATCCACATTCATGTAATAAATCATCGTATTCTTTTTCAGAAAGATGTTCTTTATAAAGAAAAACTTTTGATTTAATTTCATC
>Ga0208022_1000373_pt1 | contig 15667 bp, 16 predicted proteins | sample ColrivemetaGS747_FD_187622 | JGI IMG/M metagenome (GOLD analysis project Ga0208022, IMG submission 187622) | Estuarine microbial communities from the Columbia River estuary - Freshwater metaG S.747 (SPAdes) (version 2) | ecosystem: Environmental > Aquatic > Marine > Intertidal zone > Estuary ...
ATGATGTAATTGATGTTGCTAATAAATTTGCAATTGTAGAGTTGACATTTATTAGGTTGGAATTGGTTATAGATGTGAAAATAGAGTTGTTACTTGTAAGATTTTGTACATTTGCAAAATCACAAGTTATATTCTGTGTAGTGATTGTATTCGCTACAGTTAAATTTGCATTTATATTTTGATTCTCTGTATAAATTGATTGAGAATACAATGTGTTTGATATAGTAACATTTGTTGAGAAAACAGAGTCGTTTCCTACGTATAAATTTTTACTAATACTTGCTCCTCCCAAAGCTGTAAAACTACCACCTGAACCTAATCCAGTAGCTGATTGTGTATTAAAAATATGTACGTGTCCTGATTGTAAACCTATATAATCAGATACACTAACATTAGATGATTCTGGATCATCTGTGGTCCATCCTAATACGAAATTGTCTGATGCTTCACTATAAAAATATGATGCGTAAACTTTATTAAAAAGATCAATTGTATCATTTGTCAAAGGTGTTATTGTAAAAGATGAATTTAAATTGGCAATTCGTGTTGTTCCATTGTATGATGTAATTTGTCTAACTTGATTTATACCTAATCCTGATGTAATTTTAAGGAACCAATTTTTGTAATAATCATTAGATGCGTTTGCTGATATTGGAAGTGTAATTGTATTTGTGGTTGCATTAGTGATTATAAATGAATCAGATGGTAGATCTTTTACAATATCTCCTGAATCGGTATCATTTTCCATTTGATATCTTTGGAAAAGTATACCACCATCTCTTGATGTATCAGGTGTGGAGTTGACGACAAGTAAGTTATCTTGTATTCGTATAATTTGTGATAGAATTTGTGTTTGTGTACCGTATACTGTTAAATTACCTCCTATATATACGTCTTTTTTAAAACTTGCACCTCCGGCAATAGTGAGGGCACCTCCAGCAGTAACACTAGATGAATTTGATGTTTTATGTATACTAATACCACCAGATAATGTGATTGCTCCTACTGTAGAGTTGATGCTTTCAATTGTATTTGTTGATATTATACCAGAGTTGGAATCTACTAAAAATATATTATTTCCAGAATCATCTAGGCATCTTAATTTTATAGAAGACATATATCTAATATAAATAACTTGTAAAAAAAGTTTTAATGATTAACTTTTCTTTAAAGATATAATTGTTAAAATACAATTCTTAATACAAAATACAATCAATATTAAAAAAATGAAAAGTATTTAAAATTTGGATGAAATACAACTTACAACTGAATAAGATGTTCTTCAGATTTGATATGACAAAAGATGTTGATATAGATAATTATTCTATTGATTTAAAAATGAATAACATTCCTGAGTTACCAAATGAATGTTATGGATATAATGATAAGTTGAATATTTGTAGAAATCGTATTGACAATATTGATAGTGAAAGTTGGAAAAAAGTTAGATGGTATATTAATGTGTATGATTTTCAAGTAAAGGATCCTATTATAAATAGGGCTTTTTATAAATATTGGGAAATCATTAATGAATTTGAAATATTTGAAGATTACAATGAAAATGAAATTGTGTTGCATTGTGCGGAAGCTCCTGGGGGTTTTATTCAGGGTACTAATATTTATTTGCAGATAGATAGAATTGTACAACCTATAAAAAATGACGATCCAGAAGTTACGGATGATGGTTTTACTGTTGTAAAAAGACGTAATAAGAACAAACGTTTTGACAATTATAGAATCTATACGATTTCTTTGAATAAGGATTTACCACAATATAAAAATTATAATTTGCCAAGTTATAATAAGAATATAGTAAACAAATTTTTATGTGTAACTTATGGTAAGGATAACACTGGTGATATTAATAATATAGACAATATTAATCATATTAAAAATATTGCTAAGAAGCAATTTTATTTAATTACAGCAGATGGTGGTTTTGATGAAGGTAATGATTTTAATCATAAGGAACAATTACACTATCAGTTGATTTTAAATGAGATTATTACGGCGATTACATTACAAAAGAGTAATGGGCATTTTATATTAAAGATGTTTGATATTTTAACAGAAACAAGTGTACATTTGTTATATATGTTATTTTTATGTTACAAGGATGTTTATATATATAAACCTAAAACAAGTAGACCAACAAATTCTGAGAAATATGTTATATGCAAAAATTTTGAAATAGATGATGTACGTAGACATTTTATTTTATCAGAATTACAGAAATTATCAGAGACTGTGTATCATTCCAAATCAAAATTTATATCTTTTAGATTATTTAAGACTATACCTGATATTTTTATTGATAAGATTAAATTATGTAATACATCATTGTTGGACAAACAATGTTTGCATTTAGAAAGAGCTATTGAGTTATGTAAAGATACAGAATTTTTAGAAGAATATGATAAGAATTTAGATAAATCTTTGGAAAAAAGAAAAGAGATATTTAGATCTTGGGAAGGACTATATAATTTAAATGCTTATGTATAATGGTTAGTTGTTTTGTGTTTAATTTTGCGCGTTTAGTTTTTTTAAGATTTTATTGTAAGTATATCTTCGATTTGGATATGATCGAGTTTATTGTTGTTAATAAATAATTTTACGTAATAATAAAATTGGAAACAGTTTATTAGGAAGAGTATCGTAAGTAGTCCCATTATAGTATATAAATATGGTTTCAAATTTTCAAATGCTATATTAATAATATTATTCATAATAACTTCTAGGCGTTTTTTGTTTTTATCTTTTTCGCATTCTTTAAAAATAATACCTATAGTTTCGCTAGTTAGATCACTGATAATAGATTTCATAAAGTGTTTTTACTTATGACAAATAAAAAAATTGTTTTATTTGTTTTTTTCGATAATAAAAAATCGAAAAAATAATACGTGTGTTTATTATTATCTTTTTTTTTATATAAGAAAAGTAAAATGAGTGCAGAACAACCAACTATGATTACTTTGGATAACACTAATTCGATTCAAATTTTGGCACAATATATTGAAGTAGCTCAACAAAAGGGTGCTTATTTATTAACTGAAGCAGAAATTTTAAAACGTTCAATGGATGTTTTGATTAACAATATTCCAGATAAGGAAATTGATACAAATATGGCCAAACAATTTTTGATTCAAGGTGTTGTTAAGGGTCAAAAACACGGTTCTTATACATTGAATGATGCTGCATTGTTAAATAAAGTTGTTATGTTTGTTTCAAATTCTCTTCCTCAACAACCAGTTCAACAAGATGCACCAGAAGTACCAGTTCTTCAAAGTAAACCAGAAGTTCAACAAAGTAAACCACAAGTACCAGCTGTTGAAGAAGACAGAGATGATTTGTCTGATTTAGCTGAACCAATTCCTTTGAAACCAAAGGAAGTTTAAAAAATAAAATAACAATTTAAAAAATAAAATAACAATTTAAAAAATAAAATAACTGTAATTTAAAAGTAAATAACTAATTATATTAATGTTTTTTGATTTAAACATTAATAATTATATATCTTATATGAAAAGAGAATTTTTTGGAAGTGCTATATTCTTTACTTTCTTAGTTGGTGTCAATTATATCTTGAAAAATATGTATGATCGATATAGTGATGACACAGAAAATGAAAGAGACACAGAAAATGAAAGAGACACAGAAAATGAAAGAGACACAGAAAATGAAAGTGTTACACAATACAACTTAGATCACGTTGATGATGACAACTTAGATCACGTTGATGATGACAACTTAGATCACGTTGATGATGACAACTTAGATCACGTTGATGATGACAACTTAGATCACGTTGATGATGACAACTTAGATGATGATAATAATACGGTGGTTGGTGATGACAACTTAGATGATGATAATAATACGGTGGTTGGTGATGTAGTTGGTGATGATAATAATACGGTGGTTGGTGATGTAGTTGGTGATGTGGTTGGTGATGTAGTTGGTGATGTGGTTGGTGATGTGGTTGATAATAGTAGTCCTATAGATGTTTTAGATTCTGTTATAAAGATTGTTTTAGATACAAAGATTGAGGATGATATAGAAATATTTCAAAAGGTGTTGGATAGAAAACAATATTTGTTAGGTTTAACTGATAGATTATCAGAGATAAGAGAAAGATTAGAGGATTTAAAGAATGAATTAATAACAAAGAGTTAATAAAATTTTACATAACTTTTACACGATAGGTTCCGTTATAATTAGACCCAGTTTTGTTTAGGAGTATTCCTGAATTTGGTGGCCAAGTAACGTTTAAAAAAATACTTGTTCCATATCCGGGCGATGCGACTGTTCTGACGATATGTGCTTGTTGTGAACTTTCACTTTTAGTTACATGAAAAATTCCAGATGGTCCATTGAAGACTAAATTACTAATTGTGATAATATAACTTCCTTTTATGTAATTCGATATTGTTGTTGTGTTTATGTTTGTCAATGTTATATTAGATATTACTATATCCAAATCATCAACATATTTTTTTGTTGCGGCGTCTTGTGCGTTTATAGGATTAGCGACATTTGTTATATTTTGTAGAACGCCAGTATTACTTAACATATCAATTGAACTTTTTGATATATTACTGTTACCGATAGTAGAGGAAGTGATTGTTATATTTTGTGCTTGACCACCATCAATAAAAACATTTCCTTCTAAACACACGGACATTTTATGTGTTAATATAAAATTAAGATGTAAAAAATATTTGTGATTTACACGAATGAATTTTTAATAACCAACTACTGTATAAATGAATTGACAATGAATATGCTGTCATAAATTTTATTAAAAAATTGAAAAAATGATATGATGATTGATATTTATATGTTATTTTTGAAGAATAGTGTAAAAAAAAGAAGTGTATTTTTACCCTTATTGAATTCTATAGAAAACGATAAGGGTAAAAATACAAATATAGAAATTTCTTACGATTATGTTATTTCAAATAAGAAATATTATTTACTAATTACGAAAAATCAGTTACCAGAACAACAAAAATTCAATTCGAAAAATGATATGTTACATTTTTTTCCTGAACAGTACGCTCAAGATGATTTATATAATAGATTGTCTGATTTTTATTTAGAGATTGGTTGTGTTTTTGATGATTCTTTCTTATTAGAAGGTTATTTGTATAAATTAGATGATAAATATGAATATTTGCTAACAGATATTTTAGTTAAGAACAATGAAATAGTGAATGTATCTTTTGAATTACGTTATTCTTTATTGGATGAAATTGTACAAAAGATAACTACAGTGTATTTAAAAAATAATATATCAATCAAAATACATCCTGTACTTGGAACATTTTCTTCTATGAATAAAAATTGTAATGAAGATAACAAGATTACTTCAAATTTTAATGAAAATGATTATGATAGTGATATGACAATTGCAAGCATCAACTGTGGACAGAATTATTTATGAAAAAATTGAAAAAAATATATATTTATAGAGTTATTATCCTTTGGTTAGTTAGATGTCATTTTTGAACAAGAGTGTAAATTATTCTCAAACTACAGTTTTAAAGGAAAATGTATTATTGCCTTTATTGAAGTCATATAATAATTTTGTATTAAAAAAATCCGGCGAGTTTAGTATTGATAAAGATGTGAATACAGGAATTTCTTATGATTATCTTATTCCAAATAATAATAAGAAATATTATTTACTAATTATGAAAAAACAGTTATTAGAACAACAAAAAACCAATTCGAAATATGATATTTTATATTTTTTTCCTGATCAATACGGTAACGATGATTTATTGGAAAAGAATAGATCATCTGATTTTTATTTAGAGATTGATTCTTTTTTTGATGATGAATTTTTATTAGAAGGTTATTTATATAAATCAGATGATAAATATGAATATTTACTAACAGATATTTTAGTTAAGAACAAAGAAATAGTGAATGTATCTTTTGAATTACGTTATTCTTTATTGAATGAAATAATACAAAAGATAGGTAGAGAGAAATTGATGTATTTAAACAATCATATGTCAATTAACATTCATCCTATATTTGATGATGAAAATCAAAATTTGGTAAAAATTTTTAAAAATAATTTTATATATAATACTTTTTGTTTAGAAAAGGTTTGTAATTTCAATAAACGACGTTATATTGATATAAAGATTGATAAACAAGAAGAAAAAAATATTGAAAAAGGTAAATATACAGATGTATATAATGTATATAATTATGAAACTAATAATTTTGAAGGAATATTGTATGTAAAAGGTATACGCGAATCTCAACGAATGAAACTACTTTTTAATGACAAATATACAATTGACAATGACAAATATACAATTGACAATGACAAATATACAATTGACAATAATACAAAAGTAAAGATAAACTGTATATGGAATCAAGTTTTTTCTAAATGGCAACCAATTTTCAATTAATTAAAAACTGAATTACAGTTATTTTGTTAAATGAATACAATACTTTATGAAAAGTGTAAACATCGTAAGAGATTCTATTGATAAATTAAACTCCCAAAGGGTGTTTAAACGTAAAACGGATACATATTGTGTCTATAAAAAATGTAAAAATTATAAACTTCGTAACAAAAATTTATGTAGACCTCACGAAAAAAAAATTGTAAATGAAAGTACATATTATACTAAAATTTTAGTAGCAGTAGTAGTTATGTTGTCTATTTACTTTATGTATCAGAGTAATTTTGTGTATCAGAGTGATTTTGTATATCAGGGTGATTTTGATTTTGTATATCAGGGTGATTTTGATTTTGTGTACTTTGATACAGGATTTAAATATGTTGGTGAGAATGTTAAAAAATTGATGGAATATAGTATGTATATATTTTCTAATGTTGATACGTATATAAATAATACATATTCGAATGTTAATATGTGTTCTATATTAACAGATATACAAGATAAGTTTTTTGTTACTGAGAATACGATATGTTATATTTTAACAGATATACAAAATAAGTTTTTTGAATACATTACATATTAATTACTTTTTTATACTTTTTTATACTTTTTTATTTTGTTTATTACTATTATATATGTTATATAGTAGTAATTTTGACGATTCTAATTTTGAAAACGTAAATTGGAGAGAATTCAACAGAACTATTGATGATCCTTGTGCAATTCAACAAAAAAATAATGATAATAATAAAAAAATAAAATACATTACTACCAATCACGTAGATCTTTTACAAGCAAAGGATACATTAAACTTTTATGGAATGACAATAAAAGATCAATTATTTGTACCATCTGAAAATATTGATTCAGATTCATTTTTACGTTATGGTAAAACTGGTGGTATTGTGACAAATCCTAATATTAAGAATGTATTTGGACAATTACCATTCCCAACAATGCCATCTAAATACCAAACTGCACATGGTAACTTTGAAGTAGAAGATGATTTAAGACCTAGTTCTATAGAAATAAATAAACAAAGCTGTAATCCTCACGATAATCAATATTATAAAAGATCTTTTACTATTTTTGATGGAATTGAAAACCCAGATCCATTAAAAAGTGTTGAAACAAAAGATTTTGGTCCAAGAGGCGGTGTAAATAGCAGATTCTCAAAAAATAATCGGTAAAAATCTTTTATATAAATTGATTCTTATCGGTTCTGTATAAATCAAATCTTTTATATAAATCAAATCTTTTATATAAATCAAATCTTTTATATAAATCGAAATTTTAAAATACATTTCTATGATTGAGTTCTTTACGACGTTTTTCTAAGGTAATAATTTTAAAAATGAATGTATTTTGGAGTGTTTTATCAATTGTGTTTGGAGGTATTGTATCTGTACCAAAATCGAAGACGTCACCTAATGAATCTAATATTTTTATAGTCATTCTTGAGAGATTTGCTTTTGGTGTCTTGTAGTATTTTACTGTATTTTCGTGAATTCTTTTGTCTATTTGCATAAAACCTCCAGTTTTAATAGGATTATTGGGTTGTAAAATTGCAAATGAATCTGATATGTTTTTATCATTTGATAATACTACATCACTTATTTCACCTATATTTAATAATAAATATGGTTCTTCTTGTGCATTGTTTTTTGCTGGAATGATAGCTTGAATTAATTCAACTGAATATATATTTTTGAATTCGTTTGGTAATTCTATAGTATAATTATTTACATTTGGATAAACAGTACGATCTCTATCTTTTGAAGAAACACTTAGATAATGTGTATTTTCTTCATATTCTACATTAGATTCGTTTGATAAACTATGTTTTGTATTATAAGAATCACTGTAAACATCATTGTAATTATTTTTACTCCAATCATTTGTATTACTTTGTGAGTAATTGTGACGTGAATATCTTTCATACGGTTCACCAAGTCTGTTTGACATTATTCTATTATTAAGTAATAAAATAATTTCAGATATTATAACTTATTAAAATGTGAATTAAATTTAAATTAAAAAGAATTTTAATTCACATTATGTCAGACAATCGTGAAGAATTTGTCGAATTGCAAATTTTATCACCAGAACAGGTGGAACAAGGTGAATGTTGTGTTTGTTTAAATACAATTAGTGATTTGTATGTTGAATTACATTGTTGTAGACAACATATTCATAAAAAATGTTTAATAGAATGGATTTTAAATGAATCAAATGTAAGACCTAAATGCCCTATATGTAGATGTATAATTTATAGTTTAGACAGTCGTATAGAAATGAAAGATTTTATTTTGGTATTACACGACATTTTAAATTATAAAAATACAACTATTGATAAACATAGATTAAAAAATCTTTCACATATATTTTATAAAAATGAAATAATGTTTGAACATTTATTTATATCAGATGGTGTAGATGATATTGATGAAAGAATATACAATCTTAATATAACATCTCTAATGTTTTTTTTAATATTGATTGTGTTAATGATAAATTTAATTTTTATAATACAATAATGTTATATGTTTTTAGATTAATCTATCATAATATTTATGGTTAGGGAATAATAGCTAATAGCATTATATTATGTTTTTTTAGTGTATGTCACATCTATTTAGTGTATATAGGTGTTTGAATGTCAGTGTGTGATATTTCAGTATTTTGTTTCCAATAATTATCTTTTATGATAGCATACATGTTAATTTTATTTTCATTCGCTAAATCACTTAACCAACTATCTATTTGTTTTTCTAATGGGAATGCATGTTGTAATAAAAATGGTATACATTTTTTACGAATAATATAAGCATGCATACAATAGAAATTATTAATTTTTGATACTACATCATTTACTGGAGTTCCTTTGAGTATTAATGCCCCTAAAAATAGAATATCCCAATCTTCTGGAACATATTCTAAATATTTATGTAAATCTGTAATTGTAAATGATGGTAATGCGTCATCTTCAAAAACCATTATCATATCATCATCTGAAGACTTGGAATTATTAAAATTTTTCCATATATTAATGTGAGATAAAGAACATCCCACAGCACCATATGATAATTGATGATGCTCTGTACGTTCTTTTTGTATTATACTAGTCATAGCGTGTGGTGGAACAAGTGTTTCTAATTCAATTATAGACATCTCTTTACCATTCACAGCAGGATAGCGTATAATATTAGTAAAATTATTTTCATTTAATAGTTTAGTTGTAATATGTAAACGATCTGTACGTTTGTCTAAATTGATTAAATATTTTTTAATACGTTCAAGAGGAAATGATTTTACAGATTTTACAGATTTTACAGATTTTACAGATTTTACAGAATTTACAGAATTTACAGAATTTACAGAATTTATAGAATTTACAGAATTTATAAAAGGATGTATAAATAATAGGTATATAAAAAATATAAGTGATACAAATAATATTGCTATTGTATACATTATTATTAATTATATAATATTTTTAATTTGCGTATAATATAATTAAAACTTTTGAAACTGAGTAAATTAGTGTTATATTTATTATTACGGTTGATTATATCCATTAAAATAAAAGTTTAATTTAAAAGTTACAATACAATATAAGATATGAATTTTGTGTTATTATGCGGTGTTGTATTATTATTTTGTATAGATTACTTTATAACGTATAAAGATACAATTAATCGTAATAAAGATTTAACAGAAAAACAACGTGCTCATATTTTGTCTATAAAGGCATCTATAACATTATTTATATTGAGTATGTATTTTAATTATAAATTTATAAAAAGTGGTTTCGATGTGGATTTGTATAAAACGAATATAGAAAACGGTGATAATTTTGTTGTTTTATTAAGTGTATGTAATTTGATTGCATACTTTATAACCGATTGTTATATAGGTTATAGAAAGTACAACAAGTATATGTGTACACTAGCAGGATATCCTCATCATATTATATATATATTTGTTAGCATATATACTTTATTTTATAATGTATCATCATATTATTTATTATTTATGGTAGAAGAATTACCAACTATTATTTTAAGTACAGGTAATTATAACAAAATTTTGAGAAAAGATTATTTGTTTGGTTTTACATTTTTTTGCGTGAGAATTTTGTATCATTTGTATTTAGTTTTTAAATTTAGTGCTACTAAATTATATTTAATATTTGGTATCGTTTCCTTTGGTGTACATAGCTTTTGGTTTAAAAACTGGTTTGCAAAATATTTTTTACAAAGTAAAGATAAGATTAAAATTACTAAAAAGAAAAAATCTGAGTAAAAAGAAAAAATCTGAGTAAAAAGAAAAAATCTGAATAAAAACAAAAAAGTGAATAAATATGCAACTTTTTTATTAAATATGACTGTAGAAACATATATTGATAAACGTTTGCATATTTTCGATTATGATCATACATTATATATTAGTAGTACATACGAAAATCGATTAACTTATAAGAATTACATTATAAATACAATTCGAGATCTAAAACAAAAGGGTAAATTAATAGCAATGGCTTCACATAATATTAATGCAGATAAATATGTATATCGTGAATATCCTGAAATTTATAATTGTTTTGATGTATTTGTATGCGATTATCCTATTGATAAAAAATTTATGGTATCTTTTATATTAGATCATTTAGATTGTAAACCAAATGAAGCTATATTTTACGATGACAGAACGTATAATATAGAATCTGTTGAAAAATTAGGTGTATTTTGTTATTTAGTCAACAAGACTACCGGTATTAAATTTGAAGATATTTCAATTAAACACAATATTATTTAATTGTATATAAAACTTAATTTTATATAAAATTTGAATTGTATAAAATTTGATTGTATAAAATTTGATTTGTATAAAATTTGATTTTACAAACTGATTATTTTGAGTTTATATTGTGTTGTTCCTCCTATACCATTTGGATAAGGTCTGTATAATAATTGTGGCAGTGTATCATTTGGCCATTGTACATCTAATTGGTCATTGTGTAGTCCTCTTACTGATATTAATCTAATAACTGTACCTGGTATACCAGTTCCATCAACTTTTCCGATCATAAATATTGCATTTGTTCTTGCAGTATCAGTATTTGGTTTAACGAAAACGAGGAATACACCATATGTATTAGGGAAATCTGTTATAGTGACAGGTGTAGTAGAATTATTGTTTAATGTTACATATGTTGTTACATCTGCATTAGAACCATTTATTGTGTTAACTGTAAGATCGTTTGCAATAAGATTATTTAAATGTAAATCAGAGTAATGAACAATTGACGTAGTTTCTCCAGGTGTTTTGCTACTACATATGAATGCAAATTCATTGGCACTTTCATCCCATATCATCATTACAAATTCACAAGGATACAATGAGTAATTTGATGTGTTATCTAAAATAGTAGATAAATCCATTCCTTCTACTGGAATAGGATTACCCAAAATCCCAGTTTGATCACTCGTACTGTAAATTGTTGCTATACGTGTTGGACCATTGTAACTTTTAATTCTTCTAACTTGACCTGCACCTGTTCCTGATGTTACTTTTATCCACCATCCATTGTAATAATCATTTATACCACTTGCACCTGAACTTAAATGTATTGTTGTCGTAGTATTTCCAGTATTTTGAATAGTACCAGATTCATCAGGTATATCAGCAACGACATCACCAAAAGCAGAATCATTTGCTGATTGATAACGTTTTACAGCTAAACCTCCATTTGATGTATTAGAAGGAGCATTGTTTACAGTTATTATATTGTCATTTATAGTTACAACAGTTGATTCTACAGTTGTAGTCACACCCTTTACATCTAAATTGCCATATATAGTAGTTGTACTATTGGATGTACCTATATATATAGGTGTATTGGGCGTTGCTGTAGCAATCTGAACACCATTTACTAAATCTGCACTTTCTAATTGAATTTTTCCAGCTGCTGACATATTTATACCACCAGATACATTTGTTGTAGTTAAATTAATTGCATCATTACCAGTACCAGATGATGTTATATTTACACGAGAATTTGTATTACCTGTTACACTAATATTAAGATCTTGATAATCAGCATAAGTTGTATTTGTATATGTACTTTGAGCACTATATGTTGTCATAACAATAGATCCACCAGTTTGAGTTGACACGTTTAATCCATTTGTACCTGTTCTTATACTAATTTGACCAGATGAATCATCTGGTTGATTAATAGATATATTACCTGTTAGTGATGTTGTTAATATTTGTAAAGCTGTATTTGTAACATTTGTACCGGAACTTTTTAATATCAAAGCAGAATCTGTTTGATTAATTAAACCAATTGTAAGATGTTGATCATTATTAGATGATTTTACTATATATTCAGACGAAGCTGCTTGTGAAATCATTGAAATACTTCCTGATGTATTTGTAACAAGATTATATCCACCAGAACCAACAAGATGAGACATACTACCACTTCCTAAACCATTTGCATTAGAAATTCGAATATTTCCATTTGCATTAGAAGTATTAATTACTAAAGCTGTATTTGATAAATTTGTACCAGCACTTTCTATCTTTAATTGCGAATCAGTTGATCCATTTAAATTTATGGATAGATTTTGATTGTTTGCAGCAGAATTTACAACAAAACTACCATTGCCATTGATTGCTGTTATTGAAATATTTCCATTAGATGCAGTTTCTGTTATTCCACCTGAACCAGATACGATTCGAATTTCACCACCTACACTACCAGATAATAATGATATACCACCATTATTACTGTCCGCAATTATATTAACAGCATCTGCACTGTTTATTCCAGATCGTAAGTCTAAAATACCAGTTAATGAATTTACATTAACATTCCCACCTGTGCTAATGAATTGTGCTGTATCGCCAACTTGTATAATAGCTGTATTACCACCAGTAACTGTAAATGGACCATTACTCGTATCAATATGTGTTTCCGCAAGACGTGTGATACCGTATAATACATTTAAATTTTCATGTACATTTAATGTTTTTGTGATCCCAGCACCACCTGCTACAATTAAAGAACCATCTGTATTACAAGTACTATTTTCATTACCATTAATAACACATCTTCTACTAATGTTTATGTCACCCCAACCGAATTGTGTTACGTCATTACCAGTTTCTAATGTAACATCACCGTGAAATATAGTTGCCAAAGGTGTCGTTGACATATATATATAATTAATAATTATCTATATATTTTAATCAATTTTTGGACGTTACTTTTAAATTACTTATGTATATTACATTCTAAACCAATTTTTTGAACCTGCTTTTCAGTTGGAGAAAGCCCACTTGCGACATTACATAATTGACCACATCTATTTGATGGACAATAATAAGATGTTTTATTGTATTTAGGGTTATTATAATCTTTGAAAAAGTTGTAATTTTCAATATACTTGTTTAACGAAATATATCGGTTTAATTTATATTCAGTGTTTTGAAGTGTTGTATTAATTACAAACCCAGAATTATTATAAAATCCTTCATTGGAAAAATCCCTAAGTACACCAGCGTGTGTTGTTATAAAAACATTTAAATTTTTATTTCGTTTTGTTAATAATTTCACAAAATACTTAGCAAACCAATGCATAAATTCTTTAATGTCACCTGGTTCTATTCTTTCTATAGGAAATGTTTCAACAAATGAGAAATCAAAACTTTCTAATATACCAAGACTTTTTAAATACTCTTTTTGTTCACCAATAGATTTAATACTATAACTTGGTGTAACACGTATAATTTCTTTACTTTGTTGTGAATATTTATCCACACTTGATTCATCTATCTCTCTTAAAAGAGGAAATACATAAATTTTATTAGGTGGATTTTTCCATTTCCTAGTCATATAATATGATGTTTCCATACATCTTATAAGAGGTGAACAACCAACTACATTAAATGTATCCAACATCACCGCAGGTTCACTATCAGATATAGATTTAAAAATTTTATTAATTATACAACCATTGTATATAGAAGCCTCTACACCAATATTTGTAAGAACTGGGTCGTTTAATGGTGTAATATTACCACCGTTTTCTTGATTGTTCCTTCCTAAAAATTTTCTTGCATATTCATATTCTAAAATACCAGATTTTGTTAAATTTGACATTGCATTATGACACCCGTAACCGTGACGTAGAAATGCAAAATTTATATTCATATAAAATATAGTTACAAAATAAAAATTGGGATTTTTTATAATCAAATAAAAGAAAAATGACTATAAGAATTATATATTTTTAATAAAAATTTTTATTAAAAATCATATGTAAAAAAAATCATTTTAACAAAAATTCTATTTTGTATTTATTTTAAAGTGTATTTGTATTTTAAGATAGAATAGATGTAGTTAATGCACGGAAACTAACATAACTACTAGAATAGTTTCCAACACTTGTTGAAGTATATTGAATTTGACCAGAATTTGTAACAGAGAATGTATATCCAGTAGCATCACCAACATATGAACTATTGACTACCCAGTTTCCAGATTTTTGAACACCTTTTAGGTTGTAGTATGAATATTTATTTGTATTATCTGTTGTCAAAATAGTTACGGAAACAATAGCATCAAAGGCTCTTACAACAGAATTACTAAACGAGAATCCTGTAATATTTGCAGCAGCAACTTGAGCATTTACTGTATTATGTATACGTTCTCTTGAAATATCTCCCAAACTTGGAGATACATCGACTGTATTGAAAATAATAGAACCACCACTTGCAGTTGTAGCATCAATAATAGGTGAGTAATCGTTTGTAGAAATAATAACATTACCAGTTGTAACTGTCAAGTTGTTTTCCAAAATAGAGTCACCTGTAACATTTAATGCACCAGCTGTAACAGCACCTTGCAACCAAGATGCACCAGTTATATTCAAAGATCCACCAGTAAGACCAAGATGTAAAAGTGAAGCTCCAGTAATGTTAAGAGAACCTGCAGTGACTCCAGCATTAAACACAGAAGCACCACTGACGGTAACATCACCTTGCAAAAGAGATCCTCCGGTAATGAACAAAGAACCTGCTGTGACTCCAGCATTGAATACGGAAGCACCACTAACGGTAACATCACCCTGGAAGAGAGATCCTCCGGTAATGAACAAAGAACCTGCTGTGGCTCCAGCATTGAATACAGAAGCACCGCTAACGGTAACATCACCTTGTAAAAGAGA
>Ga0208022_1000377_pt1 | contig 15619 bp, 22 predicted proteins | sample ColrivemetaGS747_FD_187622 | JGI IMG/M metagenome (GOLD analysis project Ga0208022, IMG submission 187622) | Estuarine microbial communities from the Columbia River estuary - Freshwater metaG S.747 (SPAdes) (version 2) | ecosystem: Environmental > Aquatic > Marine > Intertidal zone > Estuary ...
TACACATCAGTAGAAACCAAATTCCTAATGCTGACCACAGGGCAAAAGGACACGCTTGCCACCGTGGACATAGGCGACACGATTAGCATTGAAAAGACGTTCCCTAGCGGTGCCGGCACAACCCAACTGGCGCAAGAGCTGTCAATTGAGGGCATCGAGCATTATCTGGATTTCAGTACGGGCCACAGGGTGCTGTACTCCACAGCCCCAACAACGATCGTTTACGAGCTAATACTTAACGATGCGGTGTATGGCACCATTGACACAACAAATGTTTTAGGATAGGAGCACCATGCCAGTTACCACGTACACAGCCGGCGAAGTTTTGACTGCCGCTTCGCTTAACAACAACTTTTCTGCAGTAAGCCCGCAATTTGCCACGTTTAACGAAACACAAGCAAACGGCACGGATGGCGGCGCGTCCATTGCAACAACTTGGACGACAAGGGTTATTAACACCACGGTTGTCAACGCAATTACTGGCGCATCATTAGCAACTAACCAAGTTACGTTGCCATCTGGCACCTATGTTGTGACCGCATTCAGCCCGTTTCGTAACACTAACTTGACAAAAATTAGACTATACAACGTCACGGATGCGTCAATTACGGCAATAGGTCAAAATACAAACATGGATAGCGGCGGTTCGGTTGGCGGTGTTGCCACTTTGCAAGCACAATTTACAATTGCAGCATCAAAGGCTTTTGCCGTTCAGTATTATTGCCAAACTGCCACAGCATCGTTTGGTTTGGGTCGCGCGGTCAGCGCAAGCACATCAGAAATTTACACATCAATTCAGATACAGAAAATCGCGTAATGGCAACACAAGCAGAAATCAACATGCAAGTCGGCAACGCCACTCGAGCATTATCACCAGATGATGCTTGTTTCAGATACAACGAACCAGCTGACGGATATGACTGCGTTGAATGGCTTGATGATCGCTATGAGCAACCAGCAAAAACTCCAACAATGGCAAAAGCGACAGAATTGGCAAATAACCCTTTGCCTAGCGCATGAAATGGCGTTATTTACTCGGGTACACGTTACTGATTGCAGTTGTCGTTTGGGGTTGTAGTGGTTGCACAATTAGCAAAAGCAATACAACGTATCAATGCTTCACGAAACAGGCCTGTGAATAGAACACCAGAACAACACCACGCAAGCCTGATTGTATTTGTTGGTCGCGTCATGGCCGCATGTTTTGCCTTTACGATCATTGCATTTATCTACGGCATCCTGTTTGTTGACCAGCCTATGGAACAAGCCCCTACGGACGCTCAAATCATTGATCTGTTGTCAACTCTTTGCGTATTTTTGACAGGCACATTGTCAGGCCTTGTTGCCGGCAACGGACTAAAATCTAAACCAAAGGAGCCAACACATGAAAGCAAGTGACAAAGCCCTATTCGCGTCTTACGGTCGCTCAGTTATTGCAGCGGTCATTGCCGTGTACTCAACAGGTAGCGCAGACCCAGCCGACTTTGTTAAAGCAGCGGTTGCCGCACTTGTGCCCGTACTTATCCGCTATGTGAACCCAAAAGACTTGGCATTTGGTCGTGGCAGTCGCCAAAGCTAAAGCAGGCGTCCCAAACGCTCGCGACTACATCGGCAACGCTGACGGCCCATCCGCTGGCCCGCGTGCCGGCATGAACGAATTTATTAAACAAGTGACTGCAGCATCAAATGGCGCGTTTGTCAATCTTGGAAGTTGGGGTCAGCGCGACGTCAAGGGGAAGCCAGGAACGCTAAGTGTCCACGCAACAGGTCGAGCCTGGGATGCTGGATTTACTACAAGCGAAAAACATCCAAATGCAACACGCAAGAACGCATTGGCATTTATTGACCAAATGATTGCAAACGCAAATGACTTGGGAATCCAGATGGTTATTGACTATTTCCCTAAAGAGTTTGGTCGCGCATGGCGCTGTGATCGACAGGCTTGGAAAAATTATGACACCAAAACCGTGTCAGGTGCACCCGGGGGACGCTGGTTTCATATTGAGATTTCACCACAGGCCGCCGACTCGGTGATCTGGGTAAAAGCCGCATTCTTAAAGGTGTTCGGGGAAATCCCACCTAAGGCTTGATCTATGTTCTAGGGTCGGAGTACCGACAAAAGGACAGGCAATGACTGACATTCAGATATTTGACTACAGCGTCTATACGGGAGTGATGGACAACGGTCAAGAAATCTTGGTGCAAATCTTCACCAATCCCGACTCGGGCAAGTTCCTATTAGGACAAATCGCATTCAGAACGGTTACCTCAGAATGGGGTCAGCCAATACCTTTGGAGAAACGATGAACTACTTTGCAGAAAAAATCATTGGGTTAGTGCTTTGTACGGTCTTTGGCTTTACGGTCGCTGTAGGCGCTCCTGACGCGTCTGGTGCCCCGTCTGGCACTATTGCGCTGGCACCAATAAGCGTCCAGCCGTACCTGATTGAGCCAACCACGACCACAAGCTCAACGATCTACATTGACCCGTACACGTCAGCCTGTGAGCAGTTCAGCGCGCTTGCCGTCAACCTGGGCTGGCCTGCCGATCAGCGCACCGTACTGCAGTCAATCATGGCTCGAGAGTCATCTTGTGTCGGAACCGCTGTCAACTCCAAAGACCCTTATGGCGGCTCATACGGGTTGCTGCAAATTAATTGGGGTGGTTGGCAAAAATGGTTGCGCGCACAAAATCTAATTACCGACAAACAAAGTCTGTTAGACCCCGTGACTAATTTGCGCGCAGGGTTAGCAATCTACAACTACGGTGTCGAACGCTACGGGTTCGGCTGGGGGCCATGGAGCGTCAAATGAGCGAAGGTACTGCATACAACCAAGGCGAACTGACAGAAGAGACACGCAAACTTGTGTTAGAACGCACCGCATTAGCAAACCACACAATGGCAATGTTCGGTCTCATTGACGAGATCATGGCAGTCAGCAAAAACCCACACGCAAGCATCATCCAACGACTAAAGACAATGAAAAACCAGTTGTCATTAGAAGACCCAATGCCGCTTTACGATGTGACTACACTCGACTTAGCAATCAAAGCACTACAAGCACATTCCTAACCGACACAGGAGATTCCGACAATGAAAACCTGCACGATCTGCAAAGAAACCATTGCCTACCCCGACATTCAAGGCAAAACACACTTCGTTTGTGATGGCCGTGTGCCGGCACGAAAACAAGCGCCATTCATCAAAGGGATGTTGGCATCACAATCGTCCGCTGATGCGCGTTGGACAAAACCAGAACAAAACCAAGTTGACGCTGCGATCTTGCACGTTGCGCGAACTAAAGGCTTCTTTACATCTGACGACATTTGGAAACACCTTGGCGATCAGTTCCCTGTCACCAAAGGCATCGCTGGACGTTTAAACGCAGCTGCGCGCCGTGGCCATATTCGCAACACAGGAGAACTGGCATATGCCCAGCGCGGTGGACAACATGACCATGCACAGCGTCTAAGCGTTTGGGCTGGCATCTGATGGGCTTTGACCTCAGCAACTACGAAACAGTTGAGCAACGCCTAGTCCGCTGGTGGGCTGCATATCCAAACGGGCGCGTATATACCTGCATGATGAACTACACAGGTGACGCATGCGTGTTCTATTGCGAACTGTACGCCGACAAAGACGACAAGGTGCCAGTCGCTACAGGTTACGCAGAAGAAATCAAATCCGACCGTGGCGTCAACGCAACATCATTTGTCGAGAACTGCGAAACGAGCGCAATTGGTCGCGCCATTGCCAACTGTCCGCTACAAGCGCCGGCATCTGGCCCTAGGCCGTCACGCAATGAGATGCAAAAGGTTGAGCGTCTAGGCGGCGCACCGCAACCGTCTGGTCAAGTGCACACTCCATCTGGTGCATTTGCCACACCTAAACAAATTGGTTACATCAAGAAACTGGCCAAGGACAAGGGCATGGATGATCTCGCATTGTTGGAGATGATTCAACTGAACCTTAACGATGACAGCGCGGTTCTTGAGCTGTTGAAATCACACGAAGCAAGCAAAATCATTGAGAGGCTGAAATGACATTCGTTGCAGCAAACATCATCGGAATCATTATTGGCATCTGGGGAACGATTTTAGTAATTATGTGGCAGGAGAAAAAATGACATTGGATGAACTGATCAGCGCAATTGAACGCTTACAAAGCATTTATGACCGCATGGACAATGAAGACCAACGCGAAGCAAAACAATTTGTGCGATGGGCGATTAAGCATTTGGCTGACAAAGTTTGGTCGGCATCGTTGTAATGAAGTTAGACCCAAAGATCAGCGAAGCCGACTTTAAGGACATGGTGATTAGCATCGCCAAGCGTTATGGCTGGCTGGTTCATCACGATCTGCCGGCACAAAACACTCGAGGCAGATGGGCAACACATGTGCAGGGTGACGTGGGGTTTCCTGATCTGTTCATGGTGCATCCGTTCCAAGGCGGTCGGCCATTGGTGATAGAACTGAAAGCCGAAAAAGGGAAGGTAACACCTGGGCAAAAGATTTGGTTGAACGCGTGTGAGATGGCTGGATGTCATGCAGCGGTCTGGAAGCCAAGCGACATGGAGTACATTCTCTACACTCTGAGCAATCCCAGAGCATAAACAATCGGCTAGTAGCACGGCCTACACCCCTCGCAAGGTGAAAGGTATAAAACACGGTGACGTGGGTAGATCGGCGCGTCCCGAATCATGTAAGACGAAATGAAACGGGCAAAGCGCCGAGGCGAGTCGTAAACATAATCGACTGAATGCAATTGGGTACCAGGATGGGCAATCTGGTGGGTGGAGCATTCACACATCTCTTGACCTGCAAATGACATACAGTTAACAAACAAAGAAAGCACCGACATGAACCCGACAACAAACATAACCCACACAAACCGAGAGCAAGGCGCTTGCGCCGCGCTAGCACAAGCCGAAGGCGCGTGAGATGGCTCGACCAAAAGGTTCAACACAGAAAAACAAACGTGATGTAAGCCGTGTATGCGAACGATGCAATAAATCATTTACTCAACTGGGTTCAGGCCGTAAACAAAAATACTGTTGCAAACCAACCCCAAAAACTATTGTCAAAAAACAAGGAACTGCCATGACACGCGGAAATGAAATAGTGATCGCTGACAAACTTAAAAGAGGCGAATGTGCTTTGCATCCCTATTACCACGATGGTCGCCGCAAGTATGTAACCAAACAAAACCACGTCATGTTCGCATACGATCATTTAGACCGATCAATAAAAAAGGGAACGATTGCAAAACTAAAAGATGCTGGCCCGTATCAACTTGCCAAAGAATTAGCCAAATGCCAATTGCTTTGCCACAACTGCCATGCAATGAAAACATATGAACAACGAGAACACGTCAAACATGACAAACCGAATTACCAACATCCAACGCTGTTTGACTTATGAAAAACCCTGAATACTCCACCGACAGATATAAGTCAGCCAGACATGAGCTGCTTCGAGACAGCCCAACATGCCATTGGTGTCATCGCAATCCAGCAACCGAATTAGATCACTTGGTTGAAGTAGATCGTGGGGGTTCACTCGAAGATGGCTATGTGGCAAGTTGCAAGCCATGCAACAGCGCACGCGGAGCAATCCACCGCAATCGCAAACTAGCAAACGCAAAGCAAAACAGAGAGAAAGCAATTAACGCTTTTTTATATGCAAACGATTTGACCCCGATCCCCAATGAAGATTTTGTCGCCAACAGCCCGAACCAGCCTGAACTAGCGCCAACTGGCCATGATCGGCCAAGACTGGAAACGATCATCCCTGACCATGCCGGCTCATTAGCTGGACTTGTGGGGGACATGGCTGAGAAGGTACTCAAGATCACCATGATGCCTTGGCAAAAACATGCACTTGAGGGAATCTTGGCGGTGGACTCCGATCAGAAGTTTGTGCATCGCTCGAGCCTTGTTTCGGTTGCGCGTCAGAACGGTAAGACGACAATCATCCAGGCGCTTATTCTGTTTTGGCTTGTGGAGATGCCAAAGATACGTGGCACTAAACAGACCGTGGTATCTGGCGCGCACAGACTTGATCTTGCGTGTTTATTGTTTGATGATCTTGCTCCAATCCTTGAGGAGTATTACGGCGCCAAGATCGTCAAGTCTTACGGTCGTTATCAGGCCACAATGCCAGACGGCAGCAAGTGGTGGGTTAAAGCATTGAAGCCAAACCAAGGTCACGGTATGAGCATTGACCTAGTGATCGTGGACGAACTCTTTGACGTCAACCCTGACTCAGTAGAAGGCGGTCTATTGCCGGCACAGCGCGCTAGAAAAAACCCGTTGGCTTGCTTCTTCTCCACGGCTGGCACCGAGGAATCTGTGTTGTTTCAGCGTTGGAGAGAGGCTGGCATTCGAGCGATTGACAAAGGCGAACCGTCCACGATGTATATGGCGGAATGGTCGCCTGACCCGAGCCTTGACCCGTTGCATCCTGCGTCATGGGCGTGGGGTAATCCTGCGCTCGGTCACACGCTGGACATGGACACCATCCGACAAGAATCCACCAACCCTGATCGCGCATCGTTCTTGCGCGCATCCCTAAACCTTTGGGTGAGTGTTGTGCGCGGATGGATTGAGCCTGGGCGTTGGCCGTCCTTGGAATACACAGGTGACGTGCCCAGCGGTGGCGTCGTGGCAATCGAGTCTTCGCTTGACGACTCCCGATACAGCGCGACCAGATGCGTCAACCTGTCTGACGGTCGTGTGCTTGTCACCGTCGCGTTCATTGCCGAGTCAATTACCGAGCTGTGGGAGAACGTGCAAGAACTTGCCAAAGACCCCACGATTAGGTTTGCCTTGTCGCCGACCGTGGATGCGACCTGCCCACCAAACATCGAGCGCCGCCGAGTTGTCGTGGGTTATGCAGAACTTGGACGGTTTACACCGCTAGCCAAAAACATGATTGCGGAAGCGCGACTGTTACACACAGGAGAAAAACTGTTGGCCGAACACGTCCAAAGAGCGGTTGCGGTACGCACGGATAACACCATAGTTTTGTCCAGTAAGCGGAGTCCAGGGCCCATCGAGTTAGCGCGAACAATGGTCTGGGGTATCGGCATGTGTGCCCGTCCCGTCAACAGCGGAAAGCCCATGCTTGTCGCAGTAAATAACTAAGATGATCGCGGCGACCGCGCACCTTGCCTTTTGTCGGAATCGGATAAGTCATGCGCGGTTGCCACTTATATGACAAAGTAGGAACATGGCGATCTTTAATAAAACCAAGAAGGCAGCAATAAGCCCAGCGCCAAGCAAGGCGGCAGCTGCAGGCGGTTTCGCACCTGGTTACTCATCGTCCAATGTTGGCGTGAACATGATCGGCCAGTACTACACCTACCGCGAAGGCGAAGCACGTAACGCAGCGATCAGCGTTCCAACGATCAACCGTGCGCGCGATCTCATGGCATCGGTTATCGGCTCAATGAACTTGCGCTCATACAACGAGTTTTGGAACGGCGAAGAAATGGAAAAGATTTACATCGCTCCACGTTCATGGTTGCGCCGACCAGACCCAAACGTGTCGTTCCAGTTTCTCATGAGCTGGACTCTTGATGACCTCATGATGTTTGGCAGAGCGTTCTGGTACATCACCTCACGCACCGCCGACGGCTACCCTGCCACTTTTACTCGACTGCCAGCAGGCTCAATTACCACGACTGACATGGCTGGCCCTGTGTGGTTTGCGCCGTCAACACAAGTTTATTTTCAAGGCGGAGAAATTGACCCAGCAAACCTTGTGCAATTCCTATCACCAGCGCAAGGCCTAATCTACTCGGCGCCAGGGGCAATTGAAACCGCGCTCAAACTTGAAGCAGCGCGCAACCGCAACGCATCGTCAAGCATTCCTGCCGGTGTACTTAAGCAGACAGGTGGCGAACCACTTAGCGCGCAAGAACTTGCTGATTTGGCTAGCGCGTTTAACGCCGCTCGAGCAACAAACCAAACCGCTGCGCTTAACGAGTATTTGACATACACGGAAACAAACAGCACACCTGACAAGATGCTGTTAATTGAAGCGTCGCAATATCAGGCGCTCGAAATGTCACGTCTGGCAAATGTTCCCCCATATTTGGTGGGCGTGGCAACTGGCGCATACTCGTATCAATCGTCTCAGCAAGCGCGAGCCGATCTGTATCTGTTTGGCGTAAAACTTTACGCCGACGCAATTGCAGGCGCGCTATCTATGGACAACGTGCTACCGCGCGGAACATATGTTGAGTTTGATGCAGACGAATACCTAGAAGAAAACTTTATGGCCGACACCATGGACCGAGAAGACATAAACATCCAGGAAGACACGCAAGAGGAGTTAGCACGATGATCAAGTTAATTGCAGGAGATTTTCAGTTAGACGCAGCCAAAGGCGACGCACCACGACGCACGATCAGCGGAACAGCCGTTCCCTACAACGTGCCGGCAACGGTTTCGGATGGAACGCAAGTGATTTTTCGTCCAGGCTCATTGCCGGTCGAGGGCAAAGCACCACGTCTTTTTATGTATCACGACGCCAGCATGCCAGTCGGCATTTTGCTGGAGCGTGTGTCAACAGAGGAAGCAATGTTGTTTACTGCAAAGATCAGCGCAACTAGCCTTGGTAACGACGCGCTTATCATGGCCCAAGACGGCACCATTGACCAAGTTTCGGTTGGCGTAAACCCGACCAAGTTCTCATACGACGAAGCGGGCACCATGATCATTGAAGCAGCAGATTGGACAGAGCTGTCGCTCGTTCCGATCGGTGCGTTTGGTGACATGGCCAATATCGCCAGCGTCGCTGCGAGTATCCACCAAGAGCCAGAAGAAGTAGTGTTAAATGAAGAAGTAGTCCCAGAACAGGAGATAGAACCCATGTCAGAAGCAACCGTTCCAGCAGTCGAGGCAACCATCCCAACTGCACCAATTTTTGCACAAGCTAAAAAAGAATTCGTTTTGCCATCCGCTGGCGAATTTATGGCCGCTTATCACATCGGTGGCGACACGTTTAAAAACATGAACGCAGCAGTAGCCGATTACTCAGCATCAAAGCGCACCGCATTACAGGCAGCTGCAGGTGACGTGCTCACGACTGACACACCTGGTCTTTTGCCAGTTCCAGTTCTTGGGCCATTGGTTCAGGACTTGAACTTCTTGCGTCCAGTAGTCGAAGCAGTTGGCGCTCGCGCTTACCCAGATAACGGTCAGCAGAAGACGTTCGTGAGACCTACCATCACGACACACACCTCGGTGGCCAGCGCTTCGGAATTAAGTGCAGTATCTGCAACCACAATGGTTATCGCATCCAACTCGGTTGCAAAGACCACACTTGCTGGTCAAGTGACCTTGTCGGTTCAGGACATTGACTTCACCTCACCTGCAGCGATGCAGTTGATCTTGAATGACCTTATGGGCGAATACATGATTGCATCGGACAACCTTGCAGCAGACAACTTGCTCACCGCAGCAACATCGTCTGGCGTATGGGACGGCACCGTTGCTGACTTGCTGAAGTCGGTTTATGACTCAGCTGTAGACATTTCAAACGGTCGCAACTGGACACCAACCCACATGTTCGTAAGCCCAGACGTATGGGGTCAACTCGGACAACTTGCCGACACAACTGGCCGTCCAGTATTCCCATTCATCGGCGCTGGCCTCACCGGTCAGAACGCACTTGGCAACGCAAGCGCATCATCATGGAACGGCAACCCACTCGGCTTGCAGTTGGTAGTTGACAGCAACTTCGCTGCAAAGACCATGATCATCACCCGTGTTGGTCAAGGCCAAGGCGATGCTTACGAGTTCTACGAATCAATCCGTGGCCTCATGAGCGTTGAACAGCCGTCGGTACTTGGACGCAACATGAGTTTCCATGGCTACGTATCCACGTTCGCTGCGATCTCTGGAATGATCCGCAAGATCACCCAGGCTTAGTCGAGAGCGGGCTAACCGCTCATGGCAACATACACAGTTACCAACAAGTACCTGATTGACAACTTTGCCGTACTGCAACTCCTGACCCCATCGGATATTGCAGTCGGCACTTCAATCGTTGTCGCTGGTGTCGATGCGACCTTTAATGGCTCGTATTCCGTAAGGGCGCTTCCCCAGTATTTGTTCTTGGGCGTTGATACACAGGGCGACCTGCTGTACGACTACCAGGTGCCGATCGCTGATCAGGTGCTTTACGCCAAGACCGCTGACGATGTTGAGCGCGTCGCAGCGTCTGGAACCGTGTCTTATGCGCCAGTTTGCACGTGGGTGACGGCCGCACAGGTTATGTCGTATTTGGGCATCACCATTGCTGACCCGTCTGACGATTACACGTTGCTCACGCAATCTGTATCAGCTGGTAATCAGTTCTGTTATCGCAGGCGTCAGGAATCGGGCTATATCGACTCTCTAACGACCTCTCCGGGCGGTGACGCCACATTGGGCACTTTGATGTATTGCGCCGCTCTATGGCGCTCTAGGGGCTCAATAGAGACAACCTACGCCACGTTTGACGGCATGGGTTCAGCACCACAGCAAAGCCTGACCCCGATCGTTAAGCAGCTCTTAGGTATCCCTCGTCCAGCGGTCGCCTAATGGCATACACAGACTTGTTTAACGAGGCCATTGACGATGTCACGGCAACGCTTACCGCGGTAACAGGTTTGCGCGTAGTAAACGATTCAACAAAAATCGGACCTAATTGCGTGTTCCTTGATGCCCCTAGTTTTGACACATTTGCCGGCAACGGCAACATTGTCCGCATGGAATTCCCAATTAAGGTAATCGGCTCAGGCCCAGCAGGGTTGCCGATACTTCGATCAATTCTCGGCATCGTGGCAACCGTTCTTAGCTCACCAATCATTGTTATGGCTGGCCGTCCTGGCAGCCTTGAGATTGGTGGCGCGCTTTACCCTTGCTATGACCTTGACTGCGCAATACAGGCACAAAAAGCATGAGCTTTGTGATCGCATCCGAAAAGGTCGGCAAGATCGGTGAACCATACACGCCAAAAGACGGCATAAACGTTGACGCACTTTTGGCAGGCGGTTTCATCATAGAAGCATCAACCACAGAAGCGGAAAAACCTGCTAAAACTAAACCTAAGAAAGCATCCAAGGAGTAACCATGGCAACTAGCACCTATCTCTCAAACCCAGTCGTAACCGTGAACAGCGTTGACCTCAGCGATCAATGCACAGGCGCAACCGTCAACATCAACGTTGATCAGCTCGAAGCAACCGCATTCGGAGACACCGCTCGCAAATACGTTGCAGGCCTCGGCTCAAGTTCAATCACACTTGACTTCTATGCCAGTTTTGCCGCCTCAGAAACTTGGGCCAGTTTAAATGCCCTAGTCGGCACAAGCACGACCGTCATCGTTCAACCAGCTACTGGTGCAGAATCTGCAACCAATCCAAAGATGACCCTCACGGGCACATTCTTGGCCACGTTGCCAGTTGTCAACTCGCTTGGTGCTCTTGGCACAATTAGCGTTACGTTCAACGGCGGCGTTTACTCAACAGACGTCACCCCATAATCTGACCGCGCACCGGTCCGACACGAAAGCGAGACAAGATGAAACTGCACCTTAAAGTGACAGAAGAAGGTAAAGACCCATACGAAGTGACGACCAACCTCGTCACACTTGTTGCATGGGAAAGGCGCTTCAAACGCAAAGCATCAGACATGGCAAACGGCATTGGTGTTGAAGACCTTGCGTTTTTAGCGTGGGAAGCATCAAAGCAAGCAAAGATTGTTGTGCCAGGAGAGTTTGACAAATACATTGCCAAGCTTGAATCGGTAGAAGTGATTGCAGAGGAACTGGAAAACCCTACCCACGCGGAACTCACAGAAGGCTCCTAGCAGAACTGCTAGTTGCCATTTCGTGGGCTCCGCGCTTTTACGAGGAAGAGTTTGACACCGCCGACTTACTTACTGTCACTACTGTGTTAGAGGAGAAGAACAGGAACAAGTGACATGGCGAAAACAGGTATTCAGGTTTATGGGGTTAAAGAAGACCTCAAAAGGCTGAACAAACTTGCCCCAGATTTGCGTAAGCAAATACTGCAAGATGCCAAAGCCATCGTTGAGCCTGTCGTTCGCACAGCTGCAGGCGCTTACCCTGACCGATACCTGTCTGGCATGTCTCGAGCCTGGACTCAAGGCACAGCCAAAAAGTTTCCTTACGACAAAACAAAAGCCGTCAAAGGAATACAAGTCAAAGTTGACACGCGCAAAAAATCACAGTCAACAATTACAATCATTCAGAAAAACCCTGCAGCAACAATCATTGACATGGCAGGCAAAAAAGGCGGCAAAACCCCAGCAGGCAAAAACATGATCGCTGGATTAACAATGCATTTTGGTGGGCCTAGTCGAGTGATGTGGCCGTCCTACGATCTCAACGCTGATCAAGTAAACCAAAACATGGTGGAACTCGTTGACACAATCACAGACCAAATCAACGTGGCGTTAAGCAGGAGCAACCTCTAATGGCTATTCGCATTCCCATCATCACAGAACTTGACCCAAAGGGACTTGAAAAAACTTTTGAGCAGTTTAAAAAATTAGAGACCAATTCCCAGCGCGCGGCGTTCGCTGTCAACAAAGCATTCTTGCCGGCTACGGCGGCGCTTGCTGCTTTGGGTGCTGGTTTGGTTATTACGGCAAAGGCGGCTGCGGCTGATCAGGCTGCACAGGCTCAACTTGCACGTCAGTTGCGGGCAACGACTGGTGCAACTGATGAACAGATTAAAGCCAATGAAGAGTTTGTTAGTTCTTTGTCTATGGCGGCAGCGGTTGCAGATGATGAATTGCGTCCAGCGCTTGCCAGCCTGGTGCGTGGTACGGGTGATTTAGCAACGGCACAGGATGCGCTGAAAACCGTACTTGACGTAAGTGCGGCGACTGGTAAGTCAGTCCAAGAGGTAGCGGACGCGGTCAGCAAAGCGTATGGCGGAAATACAAAAGCGATTAAGGCTTTGTCACCAGAGTTGTTTTCGCTAATTAAAGACGGCGCAAGTGTTGATGAGGTAATGAAGTCACTTGCCAACACGTTTGGCGGGTCGGCAACAACTGCTGCAAACTCCGCGGAAGGTCAATTTAAAAAGTTTGGCATTGCCATGGACGAATTAAAAGAATCCATCGGAACTGCTTTGCTACCAATAGCAACAAAATTCATTGGCTTTTTGACCGACCTTGCAAATTGGGCATCCAAAAACACTTACCTGATTGTTGGAATTGGAACCGCCATTGGTTTAATTGCCACAGCCGTGATTGGAGTAAACGCCGCATTTAAGATTTATCGAGCCGCTGCGCTTTTAACTCAGGGCGTAAACTTCTTGCTGGCGACATCATTTACCGCCGTTCAGGTCTCTACGGTTGTAGGAATTGCAACCGCTGTTGCCGCCGCCGCCGCGCTTGCCGTATACGTCACAAAAATTAAAGGCATTCAAGCACAGCTTGGAGCGCCAACAGAACAAGGTTTCATTGGCCCACAGTTGACGCAAGAACAATATGACGCAATGGACAAAGCGTTCAAAGCAACACAAAAACTTGGTGGCGGTGTTGACACCATGAAACAAAAGATTGAAGCCGCAAGAAAAGAACTTGCCGACCAATTTTCTAAAGCATTAGATTTTGCTACAGACAAACTTGAAAAAGCCCGAAAAGCCTATGAAGATTTTGCAGGCACAGTTTCAAGTTCTTTAACAGGAGAATTTTCTGTTTCTGATGCTGCAAACGCAGCCAAAGAAGCCGGCACAAGCATTCTTGATCAGCTCAACCAGCAAGCCGCTGGAGCCAAACAATTCGGCAAACAAGTTGAGCAACTGCTCAGCCTGGGCATATCCGAAAACGCTTTAAAGCGCGTCCTAGAGGCTGGACAAGAGGCTGGTAGCGCAATTGCCACAGAACTCATCCAAGGCGGCTCAGAAGCCATTACAGGCCCCAATGGCATTAACCAGTTAGTAAGCGACCTGAACTTTGTTGCTGATGCCCTTGGCATTTTGGCAGCTGATCAGTTTTATGCGTCAGGTGTCAAACAGGGTGAAGCATTGGTACAAGGCATCTCAGACGCTATTGCCAAGGCTCAACTAAAACTTAAAAACCCGAACCTGAAATTGGCAGACCTTAAAGGCATTGGGGCGGCATTCTCAAGCACCGTGGCAAACCTGAATCAAGGCCCGCAAGCCTCACCATCGTTCACAGGCGACACGTCAGGCATAATGGCAAACCGTAACAGCAACTACACCGTCAACGTCACAGGCGGACTTGCCACAAGCGCCGAGATCGGTGAAAGCGTTGTTAACGCATTGCGCGCATACTCACGCTCCGCAGGTCCACTACAGATACCGGTTGCATAATGCCAGGCACCGCAGTCCTTGACTCTGGCAACTATTCACTAAACATTGCCACAGGATTTCAAGTAGACGCGTTTGTCTTAGATGGTGCACTCAAAGGAGTCCTAGACAACACGTCCTATGTGCTTGACGGCACCACAGAATTTGCTGACGTCATGTCATCAACCACAAACGCCGTTGTGCGCCGTGGACGCCGTGACGTTGGCGACCAATTCAGCGCTGGAACAATGGCATTTACCATCCAAGACGTGGACGGCATTTTCAACCCGTTTGATCAAAACAGCCCGTATTACGACACCGCCGAATCCAAGCCTGGGCTTGCCCCATTGCGCGAAGTACAGCTCATCCGTTACGACTCCACCAATGACCAAGAATTTTTGTTTAGCGGATATGTCGTCAATTACGACTACAACTTTGCGCTAGGCGGTCTAGATACCGTGACGGTGTATTGCGCTGACCAGTTCTATCTACTAGCCCAAACCTATTTAGACGCATTGAACCCATCGTCAGAAACATCAGGTCAACGCATAGAAACAGTCCTTGACCTGCCAGAAGTTGACTTCCCTGTTTTAGCTCGAGACATCGCCACAGGCACCGTCAACCTTGGCCACGATGCTGCTTATAACGTGCCGGCAGGAACTAGCGCGCTGGGCTACATAACCCAGATCAACGAAACAGCCGAATTCGGGCGAGTGTTTATGTCTAGGGCAGGCGTGTTCACATTCCAAGAACGCATCGGCACCACGTTAAGCGCGCCATTAGCCGAGTTTAAGGACGATGGCACAGGGTACAAGTTTGATGGCGTTGGCATCAGTTTTGAGGCTGACTCCGTTATCAATCGATCGGTCGTTACAGGCCTGGACGGTGACACATACACGGCCACAGACCCCACGTCAATTGCCACATATTTTATTCAAACGGCAAGCATTACAAACAGCCTGTTACATGATGCTGGCGAGATTCAGACCGCAGCCGAGTACCTTCTAAACCCAGAACCCGAGGCGCGTTACACATCAGTAGAAACCAAATTCCTAATGCTGACCACAGGACAAAAGGACACGCTTGCCACCGTGGACATAGGCGACACGATTAGCATTGAAAAGACGTTCCCTAGCGGTGCCGGCACAACCCAACTGGCGCAAGAGCTGTCAGTTGAGGGCATCGAGCATTATCTGGATTTCAGCACGGGCCACAGGGTGCTGTACTCCACAGCCCCAACAACGATCGTTTACGAGCTAATACTTAACGATGCGGTGTATG
>Ga0208022_1000409_pt1 | contig 15008 bp, 3 predicted proteins | sample ColrivemetaGS747_FD_187622 | JGI IMG/M metagenome (GOLD analysis project Ga0208022, IMG submission 187622) | Estuarine microbial communities from the Columbia River estuary - Freshwater metaG S.747 (SPAdes) (version 2) | ecosystem: Environmental > Aquatic > Marine > Intertidal zone > Estuary ...
ACTCAAAATGTTTGAAATGTCATCAAATATGTGAATTGTGTAATGGTGATGGTAATATAACAAAACATATTAGATTAGGACCTATAACACAAATTATTAATGAAAAATGTTTACAGTGTAATGGTTATGGTCAAACACGATCTAATAATATCAATTGTAATAATTGTAATTCTTCTGGAATTATATCTATACAACAATTAGTAGAAATTAATATTCCAAGAGGTGTTGAAGAAAATAAAACATATGTATTTGAAAGTTGGGGAGAACAACCACAAAATAAAAATGAACTACCAGGGGATTTATTTGTAATAGTTAAAATTAACAATGATACACCATTTGAACGTCGTGGATTAGATTTAATATATAAAACAAAATTGTCATTACGTGAATTAATTATAGGAAAAAATATCACTATCCCACATTTTAATGGATCATCCTTCGATATTCACACTAGAGGATTTGGTATAATTAATCCCAATAAACAATATACCATTTTTAATAAAGGCCTTAGAGACATTTCTAATAATCAAGGTAATTTACATTTACATTTTGTTATTGATTTTCCAAATCGTAATCTAAATCAAGAAGAAATAGATATATTAACAAATGCTTTTAATAAAATAAATTTATAAATTAATTTAAATAAATAAATTTATTTTAATGTATATTATTAAATAAACATCTAATAATGCTCGAATTAAATGGTATTAGATCGAGACATCATTGGGGACCATTTCTATGGGGATTTATTCATACCATTTCTATTGTTGATCATACTGATACATATAATAAAACACGACAAATGATAGACCATTTACATGCAATCCAAAATTTATTTCCATGTTCTTTATGTAAAGGTAAATACATAGAACATTTAGAAAAACTTAGTAATGTGGATAAACATAAACCATTGGCCCTTTTCTATTGGAGTGTAGATTTACATAACGATGTTAATCGTAAATTAGGTAAACAACAATGGTCTTATACAGAAGCAAAAAATAAATGGTGTGTAAACTATAATAAATTTTTTAATTAATTTCTTATATAATTGTGATTTTATTATTAATATTTTTTATATATTAATAATAAGTAAAATCAGGATATTCCTTAATTGACATGTCTAAAAGATTCAATTATTCAATTCAAACTACTGCAGGAAATATTTTTAGTACTTCTGGTAATGTAGGTATTGGCACTACTAACCCAGGTGAACGTTTATCTGTTATTGGTAATTTACAAGTAGGTGGAAATACTCAATCAAATTACATCTCATTTTATGGAACAAATGGAGATAATCCATCAGGGTTTAATCATAGTTATATTGGTGAAAGAATTTATGGTGGAACAGAAAGAAGTGAATTACTCCTTTTTAAAGGAAATGATCCAGATTCGACTTCTGGTCAAGACCGTATACGTTTATTATCTGCAGAACATCGATTTGATACTTATACATCTTCATTGTCTGGAACATTTGATGGTATAGGTACAAGTGGTACAACTAGAATGACTATTTTAAATAGCGGAAATATTGGTATTGGCACTACTACACCATCAAATATATTAGATATTAGAGGAGATCCTATCTTCGACGATTTAGAATTATACCCTAATAGAAATAGTAATAATAGTTATCCACTATTACAATTATCAAGTAATCAATTTACAGGACAAACAATTGGAACTATTTATAGTAAAATAGCTACAAGATCTTGGAAAGGTTCTAGTTCTGGAGAATTTGCAAATGATGATGTGTGGATTCAAGTAGAAAGACAAGATATTACAAATCCAGGAAATAATTTTACTCATGATGCAGGATTAGTTATTTACACCAATTCTAATAACAGAGACAACCAACCAACAAAAAGAATTACAATTAATCAAAATGGTCTTATTGTAAATAGTGGAAGTATTGGTATTGGCACTACTGCTCCAGCTTTTACACTCGATGTAGTAGGAACAGCTCGTTTTTCATCTGGATTAACTACAGGTACCCTAACTGCAACATCATCTACTGTTCCAAACGCAGTTTCTACAAATATTAGTAGTGGTACTTTAACTGCAACAACGCTTGTTACTTCTGTAAATTTGTCTGGATTAAATGTAACTGCTGGTACCCTAAGCGCAACAACTCTTGTCAGTTCTGCTAACGTTACTGCAAATTTAATTACAACAGGTACATTGAGAGCAACAAACATAATAAGCACTACAAGTACTATTGGTGCGATTACTGGATTTATTTTAAATAGTCCTTATCCTTCACTTCCAAGTACAACTAACTTTGGTTGTTATTTTGAATATAATCACCCTACTACAAATATTTATATAGGAGACGGTACAGGATATGGATTGAATTTTAATAAAAGAATAGGTAATTCTACAACATCTTTACTACATATACGTGATAATGGAAATGTAGGTATTGGTACTGCTAGTCCAAGAGGTATTTTTGATATTAATAGTACTTCTGATATATATCTAACTGCAAATACAACTTCTGGTTCTTCTCAGAGTACATATATGAATGGTCATGTATGGTTTGCTCCATATACAGGTAGTAATATTGCTTATTTACAAGCAAGACGTGGAGATTCATCTGGTACAACAGAATTTCAATTTAGAACTTATACTGCTGGTAATTTGTCAGAATCAATAAGAATTGCTGGAAACGGAAATGTAGGTATTGGTACTCAAAGTCCTGCTTATCCATTAGATGTACAATTAAGTACAGCAGTTACAACAGGTAGTTTTCTAAATTTAAACAATCCATTTCCTTTTGGAGCTCATAATGGTGGAGGTATAGGTTCTGCTATATCTTTTAGTAGTCGTTGGCAAGGAGATGGTTTGACTGGAATTGTTGAAATGGCAAGAATTGATGCTAGAAAAGAAAATCCTTCTAATTATGGTGATTCATATATAACACTTTCAACACGATATGATACTACAAGAACTGGACAAGCTGGTAGTTTATTTGAAAGAATGAGAATTAGTGGTTTAGGATATGTAGGTATTGGTACTAATAATCCTACTAGTTTGCTCCACACAAAAGTTGAGTCAGGAAATAATTATTTAACAATTCAAGGTATTGATGCAGGACAAGCTGCTCTACAATTTAGTGGTTCAACTGCAAAATGGACAATTTATAAACCAGCAAGCGGAAATGATTTAAGATTTTACAATCATAATTATAGTATTGATTCACTTACATTGACGTCAGTAGGTAATTTGGCTGTACCTCTAGGAACAGGTATAAATTTTAATAGTGCAGGTACACAAAATAACTCAAGTTATGCATTATATGCTATAGCATCAGGAAATTACGCTATTCGTTTAGTTGGTGATCAGGATGGTTCATTCACTAGACCATTTGAAATAGGACATTTTACTGGTAATAATCCTGCAAGTACATGGAACGTTAGATTTTCTGCTAATTCATATAATGGAAATGTTTATGCAGCAGGAAATGTTGGTATTGGTACTACTGGTCCAAGTAGTATATTTCAAATAGGAAATCCTACTGATAATATAGCATCAGGAATTATACTTGGTAATAATACAGTTTCAATTTTTGGCCCTGCAAGAACAAATCCAAGTCCATCAGGTATTGACGATCACACAGCAACTATGTATCTAAGTTCTACTGATGCGTATGAATATAATCGTGGAGCATCTTTGGCTCTAGGAGGTAGAACAGCTGGTTTTTTAAATACAATAAATTCACACTCAACATTTGCAAGAATTTCTGGTGTTGCAAATGGTTTCACTGGTAATTTTGTTATAGAAACATACGATGGTTCAAAACTAAGAGAAAAAATGAGAATTCTTGGTAGCTCTGGCCTAGGTATGAACACTGTATACGTTGGTATAGGAACGAGTACTCCAGTTTTTACACTTGATGTTAATGGGACAGCACGTGTTTCAACTGGAATAACAACTGGTACTTTAAACGCCACTACATTAGATATTCAAACTGAAACAAGAAGTGGCACTCATGCTTCTAGTGCACCTTTATATGTAACTGGCAATATAGGAGAATCTTCTTCTGGTGTAGAAATTAGACATACTAATGGAACCCAGGGAGTTGGAATAGGATATAATACTGTATATGCAGCAGGATCAAATACAAATCAAGATCTTGGTTTAAAAAGTAAAGGTACTGGTTCTGTTCTTGTAACAGGAGGATTAAAAATTGGAAGTTCTGGTACAAAAATAGAAACAGTACTAAGTTCACTTGTCTCTAATACTGGAAGCACTGAATATACAGTAAATTTTGGATATACTTTTACTAGCAAACCTAGTGTTAATATAAATTTAGAAGGTGGAAATACTGCATTTGTATTTTTGGCACAATTATTAACTGTTACCACTACTGGGTTTACTTATAGAGTACTTGCTTTTACTATAAATAATCCATCTCATTGTTTTGCAGCTTCAGACGGTCATACTATTCATTGGACTGCAAGAGGAACGTAAACTAATTCTTACGTAAACTGTAATTTTTTATTATTAAAAATTACAATTTAAATTATTTTATATACAAGTTAGATTTTTAAATACTTGTTGTTAAAGCTCTGAATTTTATTGTTGAAGATGTAAAATTGGCTTGGTTGGTACTTTCATATTTCATTTGACCATCACTTCCAATAGAAAATGTAATACCAGTTGCATCACCAACATATGCACTATTTATAACCCATCCAGATTCTTTTTGAATACCCTTAATTTCATAATTTGCATATAGATTTCCACCAGCAGATCTTACAATTGTAATAGATGCTAAAGCATTAAAGGAACGAACAGTAGCATTATCAAAAGTAAATCCTGTTACATTAGCTGGAGATACTACGTTATTTGCAGCAGTAAATGATTTTTCTGCAGAGATATCTCCTAAACTTGGAGTAATATTTACAGTATTTGCATATAATTTCTTTGCAACAGCAGCACCACCTAGAATTGTTAATGCTCCACCAGATGTTCCATTTGATGCATCTTCAGTTGATGAAATCATACTTCCTCCTGTAACAAGTAAAGATCCTGCAGTTAAACCTCCATTTAGAAGAGATGCACCAGTAACGTTAAGAGATCCAAGAGTTGCACCAATTGAAGCTCTTAGTGTTCCAACAACATCTAACTTATATCCAGGAGCTGTAGTTCCTAAACCAAGATTTCCAGCACTATTGAGTCTCATGTTTTCGCTACCAACGTTATAGAAATATAAGTTTCCATCAGTAACTCCAGGACTTGCAGAAGCTAGAATCTTTGTTGTTTGAGCTATATCAGAAACACCACCAAGTGATCCCCAAGCATTTCCAGCACCAAATCCTTCAAATTGTGAATATTCAGTGTTATAACGGATATAACCTTGTTGAGGTGCACCAGGACGTGATGCTGTATCTCCTTGTGGAATTTGTAATGAAGGACCTCCAATAAACAAGTTCTTAGCTATACGAGCACCTCCTTGAACTACCAATGATCCACCTTCTGTTACACTACTTGAATTTTCAGTTCCTGTAATAGTTATAGTTCCAATAGATCCATTGGTTAGAACTGCATTAGTAATTATTGCACTTGATGAACTTATGTTTGTATTTAGAATATTTGTAAGAACTGCATTACTTGAACTTAAGTTGGTATTTCTAATATCTGTTACAATTGCACTTGATCCACTCATATTTGTAATAACAGCATTACTTGAAGTCAAGTTAGTGTTAAGCGCATTTGTTAATACGGCATTACTTGAACTAAAGTTAGTATTTAGTAGGTCAACTATTACTGCACTTGATCCACTCATGTTAGTAATAACAGAATTTGCAGAACTCAAGTTAGTGTTAAGGGCATTTGTTAATACAGCATTACTTGAACTAAAGTTAGTATTTTTGATATCAGTTACAACTGCACTTGATCCACTCATGTTAGTAATAACAGCGTTTGAAGAACTTAAGTTGGTGTTAAGTGCATTTGTTAAGACAGCATTACTTGAACTTAAGTTTGTATTAAGGATATTTGTTACAACTGCACTTGATCCACTCATGTTAGTAATAACAGCATTTGATGAACTCAAGTTAGTATTAAGGGCATTTGTTAATACAGCATTAGCAGAACTAAAGTTAGTATTTGATGCATTTGTTAAGACAGCGTTGCTTGAACTAAAGTTTGTATTTTTGATATCAGTTACAACTGCACTTGATCCACTCAAGTTTGTAATAACAGCGTTTGAAGAACTTAAGTTGGTGTTAACTGCATTTGTTAAGACAGCATTGCTTGAACTAAAGTTTGTATTTAGTATATCAACAATAACTGCACTTGATCCACTTAAGTTTGTAATGACTGAATTTGCTGAACTTAAGTTAGTGTTAAGGGCATTTGTTAATACAGCACTGGCAGAACTCAAGTTAGTATTAAGGGCATTTGTTAAAACAGCATTGCTTGAACTCAAGTTAGTATTTTTGATATCAGTTACAACTGCACTTGATCCACTCAAGTTTGTAATAACAGCGTTTGAAGAACTTAAGTTGGTGTTAACTGCATTTGTTAAGATAGCATTACTTGAACTTAAGTTTGTGTTTAATAAGTCAACAACGACTGCATTGGTTCCACTTAAGTTTGTAATCACTGAATTTGCTGAACTTAAGTTAGTGTTAAGGGCATTTGTTAATACAGCACTAGAAGAACTTAAGTTAGTGTTAAGGGCATTTGTTAATACAGCACTGCTTGAACTTAGGTTAGTGTTTTTGATATCAGTTACAACTGCACTTGATCCGCTTAGGTTAGTAATTATAGCATTTGATGAACTCAAGTTAGTGTTAAGGACATTGGTTAATACAGCATTAGCAGAACTCAAATTTGTATTAGATGCATTTGTAAGAACAGCATTGCTTGAACTTAAGTTTGTATTCTTGATATCTGTTACAATAGCACTAGATCCACTTAGGTTAGTAATAACAGCATTTGATGAACTCAAGTTAGTATTTAATGCATTTGTTAATACTGCATTGCTTGAACTTAAGTTTGTATTTACTGCATTTGTTAATACTGCATTACTTGAACTTAAGTTTGTGTTAATGGCATTTGTTAATACAGCATTACTTGAGCTTAAGTTAGTGTTAACTGCATTTGTTAATACTGCACTTCCAGCACTTAAGTTTAGTATATTACCATTGGAATTAAATAGATTTGCAACAGTAATATAAGTTGCAGTTAAATCTCCTACTGCAAAAGAACCTGCAGTAAGACCACCAGCTATAATAGCATCTTCACCAACATATAAATCCTTACTTATTGCAGCACCACCAAGAACTGTAAGAGCTCCTCCTGTTCCTACACCAGAAGAATTTGTAGTATCAACAACTGAAATATATCCAGACCGTAAAGGAATATAATTATCTACAACTACAGGAGATGCACCAGGATCACTTGCTGTAAATGCTAGTGTAAATTCATCTGTAGATTCTTTATAAAACATACCAGCATAGTTAGAACTTCCAGCAGTTCCAGATTCAAAACGTTTGACTAATAAACCACCATCAGCTAAACCTGCAGGACCACTGTTAATAACTAATAAATTGTCTTCAATAACAGTTGTTTCTGTATTAATAGTTGTAGTAGTTCCAATAACAGTTAAATTTCCATTTACAGTTGCATTTCCAGCAACATTAATATTTTCTCCAATACCAACTCCACCATAAACAATTAATGATCCTGATGAGGTGCTAGCACTTCCAGTTGAATTTAATAGAGTTGTTACACCAGATACATTAAGAGCACCAGTTAAATCACTTGTATTAGATACTCTTAGAGAAGTAGTGCTAATATTTGTAACAAGAGCATGAGTAATAACTGAATTAGATGAAGTAAAGTTAGTATTTACTGCGTTAGTTAAAACAGCATTGCTTGAACTCAAGTTTGTATTTACTACATTTGTTATGACAGCATTGCTTGAACTCAAGTTTGTATTTTTGATATCAGTTACAACTGCACTTGATCCACTCATGTTAGTGATAACAGCGTTTGAAGAACTTAAGTTGGTGTTAAGTACATTTGTTAAGACAGCATTACTTGAACTTAAGTTTGTATTAAGGATATCAACGATAACTGCACTAGATCCACTTAAACTTGTAATTACTGCATTTGCAGAACTCAAGTTAGTGTTAAGAGCATTTGTTAATACAGCATTAGCAGAACTTAAGTTGGTGTTAAGTGCATTTGTTAAGACAGCACTGCTTGAACTTAAGTTTGTATTCTTGATATCAGTTACAACTGCACTTGATCCGCTTAGGTTAGTAATGACAGAGTTTGCTGAACTCAAGTTAGTGTTAAGGGCATTTGTTAATACAGCATTACTTGAACTCAAGTTTGTATTTACTGCATTTGTAAGAACAGCATTACTTGAACTTAAGTTTGTATTCTTGATATCTGTTACAACTGCACTTGATCCACTTAGGTTAGTAATTATAGCATTTGATGAAGTCAAGTTAGTGTTAAGCGCATTTGTTAGGACTGCATTACTTGAACTCAAGTTAGTATTTAGTAGATCAACAATAACCGCACTTGATCCACTTAAACTTGTAACTACTGCATTTGAAGAACTTAAGTTAGTATTAAGTGCATTGGTTATAACTGCATTACTTGAAGTTAAATTAGTATTAAGTGCATTTGTAAGAACAGCATTGCTTGAACTTAAGTTTGTATTCTTGATATCTGTTACAACTGCACTTGAGCCACTTAGGTTAGTAATAACAGCATTACTTGAAGTTAAGTTAGTGTTAAGAGCATTTGTTAATACAGCATTACTTGAACTTAAGTTTGTGTTTAATATGTTAACGATAACTGCACTAGATCCACTTAAACTTGTAATTACTGCATTTGCAGAACTCAAGTTAGTGTTAAGGGCATTTGTTAATACAGCATTAGCAGAACTAAAGTTAGTATTGGATGCATTTGTAAGAACAGCATTACTTGAACTTAAATTTGTATTCTTAATGTCTGTTACAATTGCACTTGATCCACTTAGGTTAGTAATAACAGCGTTACTTGAACTTAAGTTAGTGTTAAGCGCATTGGTTAATACAGCATTACTTGAACTCAAGTTAGTGTTTAATAAATCAACTATAACTGCACTTGATCCACTTAAGTTAGTAATTACTGAATTTGCAGAGCTTAAGTTAGTATTAACGGCATTTGTAAGAACAGCATTACTTGAACTTAGATTAGTATTCTTAATATCAACAACAACTGCACTTGATCCACTCATGTTAGTAATAACTGCATTAGCAGAACTCAAGTTAGTGTTAACGGCATTAGTTAATACAGCATTACTTGAACTAAAGTTTGTATTCTTAAGATCAACAACAACTGCATTTGATCCACTCAAGTTTGTAATTACTGAGTTTGCAGAACTTAAATTTGTATTTGATGCATTAGTTAATACAGCATTACTTGAACTTAGGTTAGTGTTAACTGCATTTGTTAGAACTGCATTACTTGAACTTAAGTTAGTGTTTAATATATCAACAACGACTGCATTTGTTCCACTCAAGTTTGTAATAACTGAATTTGCTGAACTTAAGTTAGTATTAAGGGCATTTGTTAAGACAGCATTACTTGAAGTTAAGTTTGTGTTAAGGGCATTTGTTAAAACTGCATTGCTTGAACTTAGATTAGTATTTTTAATATCAGTTACAATAGCATTTGTTCCACTTAAGTTAGTAATTACAGCATTTGCGGAACTTAAGTTAGTATTTGATGCATTTGTTAAAACTGCATTTCCAATACTTGCATTAAGTAGATTACCATTTGAATTAAATAAATTACCGACTGTCATAAATGACGCTGTTAAATTCACTACTGCAAAAGAACCAGCACTTAATCCACCGGTAATAACAGCATCTTCACCAACATACAAATCTTTACTTATAGCAGCACCTCCAAGAACAGTTAAAGCACCACCAGATCCAACTCCAACTGAATTATCTGTATTAACAATAGAAATATCACCTGATACTTTAACTGAAGATGAACTAATATTTGTGATAATAGCGCTTCCTGAACTTAGATTTGTATTAAGAACATTTGTAATAACAGCATTACTTGAAGTTAGGTTAGTGTTAAGTGCATTGGTTAAAACAGCATTACTTGAACTTAAGTTTGTATTAACTGCATTAGTTAGTACCGCATTACTTGAACTCAAGTTTGTGTTTTTCAAGTCTGTTACAATTGCACTTGATCCACTCATGTTAGTAATTACAGCATTTGATGAACTCAAGTTAGTGTTAAGGGCATTTGTTAGGACGGCATTGCTTGAACTTAAGTTAGTATTAAGAACATTTGTAATTACGGAATTAGTTGATGTAAAGTTAGAAGAAATACCATCTACAATAATTGCTTTAGCAGAACTTAGATTTGTATTGCTGATATTTGTAATTATAGCATTTGATGAAGTTAAGTTAGTATTGAGGGCATTAGTGATAATAGCATTACTTGAACTCAAGTTTGTATTTAATAGGTCAACAATAACTGCAGATGATCCACTTAAGTTAGTAATTATAGCATTTGATGAAGTCAAGTTAGTGTTAAGGGCATTAGTTAATACTGCATTACTTGAACTTAGGTTAGTATTCTTAAGATCAACAACAACTGCACTTGATCCACTCATGTTAGTAATAACAGCATTACTTGAACTTAAGTTAGTATTAACTGCATTGGTTAATACAGCATTAGCAGAACTTAAGTTTGTATTTAATAGGTCGACAATAACTGCACTAGATCCACTTAAACTTGTAACTACTGCATTTGCAGAACTTAAGTTAGTATTAAGTGCATTGGTTATAACTGCATTACTTGAAGTTAAGTTAGTATTAAGAGCATTAGTTAATACAGCATTACTAGAACTTAAGTTAGTATTTTTAATATCTGTAACAATTGCACTTGATCCACTCATATTAGTAATAACAGCATTTGCAGAACTTAAGTTTGTATTAAGTGCATTAGTTAAAACTGCATTACTTGAACTTAAGTTGGTATTTTTAATATCTGTAACAACTGCACTTGATCCAGTTAAACTTGTAACTACCGCATTACTTGAACTTAAGTTAGTGTTAAGGGCATTTGTTAATACAGCATTAGCAGAACTCAAGTTTGTGTTTAATATGTCAACAATAACTGCACTTGATCCACTTAAACTTGTAATTACTGCATTTGCAGAACTTAAGTTTGTATTAAGTGCATTGGTTAATACAGCATTAGCAGAACTTAAGTTTGTATTAAGCGCATTTGTTAGGACAGCATTAGCAGAACTTAAGTTTGTATTTTTAATATCTGTTACAACTGCACTTGATCCACTCATGTTAGTGATAACAGCATTACTGGAACTCAAATTAGTGTTAAGTGCATTAGTTAATACAGCATTAGCAGAACTTAAGTTTGTATTTTTAATATCAATTATTACTGCATTTGATCCACTCATGTTAGTAATAACAGCATTTGATGAACTCAAATTAGTGTTAAGTGCATTTGTTAATACAGCATTACTTGAACTTAAATTAGTGTTAACTGCATTTGTTAATACTGCACTTCCAACACTTAAGTTTAGTATATTACCATTGGAATTAAATAAATTTGCAACAGTAATATAAGTTGCAGTTAAATCTCCTACTGCAAAAGAACCTGCTGTTAAACCTCCAACAATGACAGCGTCTTCTCCTACATATAAATCCTTACTTATAGCAGCACCACCAAGAACTGTAAGAGCTCCTCCAGTTCCTACACCAGAAGAATTTGTAGTATCTACAACTGAAATATACCCAGACCGTAAAGGAATATAATTGTCTACAACTACAGGAGATGCACCAGGATCACTTGCTGTTAATGCTAATGTAAATTCATCTGTTGATTCTTTATAAAAGAAACCTGCATAATTAGAACTTCCAGCTGTTCCAGATTCAAAACGTTTGACTAATAAACCACCATCAGCTAAACCTGCAGGACCACTGTTAATAACCAATAAATTGTCTTCAATAACAGTTGTTTCTGTATTAATAGTTGTAGTAGTTCCAAGAACAGTTAAATTTCCATTTACAGTTGCATTTCCAGCAACATTAATATTTTCTGCAACACCAACTCCACCATAAACAATTAATGATCCTGATGAGGCACTAGCACTTCCAGTAGAATTTAATAGAGTTGTTACACCAGATACATTAAGAGCACCAGTTAAATCACTTGCATTAGATACTCTTAGAGACGTTGTGCTAATATTTGTTGTTAAAGCATTTGTAATAACAGCATTACTTGAACTTAAGTTTGTATTTTTAAGATCTGTAATAACTGCTCCAGATCCACTTAAACTTGTAATAACAGCATTACTTGAACTCAAGTTAGTGTTAAGGGCATTTGTTAAGACAGCATTAGCAGAACTTAAGTTTGTATTTTTAAGATCTGTAATAACTGCACTTGATCCACTCATGTTAGTAATAACAGCATTTGACGAAGTTAAGTTAGTGTTAAGGGCATTTGTTAAGACAGCATTAGCAGAACTTAAGTTTGTATTTTTAAGATCAGTCATTACTGCAGATGATCCAGTTAAGTTAGTAATAATTGAATTAGCAGAACTTAAATTAGTATTTAGTAAATCAACAATTACTGCACTAGATCCACTTAAACTTGTAACAACAGCATTTGCAGAACTTAAGTTTGTATTAAGTGCATTAGTTAATACAGCATTAGCAGAACTTAAGTTAGTATTAACTGCATTTGTTAATACTGCGCTTGCAGAACTTAAATTAGTATTAACTGCGTTGGTTAATACAGCATTAGAAGAACTCAAATTTGTATTCTTAAGATCTGTAACAACTGCACTTGATCCAGTCATATTGCTAATAATAGCGTTTGATGAACTCAAGTTAGTGTTAACTGCATTGGTTAATACAGCATTAGCAGAACTAAAGTTTGTATTTTTAAGATCTGTAATAACTGCAGATGATCCACTTAAATTAGTAATAATTGAATTAGAAGAACTTAAATTAGTGTTTAGTAAATCAACAATTACTGCATTAGATCCACTTAAATTAGTAACAACAGCATTTGTAGAAGTCAAGTTTGTATTAAGTGCATTAGTTAAAACTGCATTAGTAGAACTAAAGTTAGTATTAGAAGCATTTGTTAATACAGCATTACTTGCAGTTAAATTTGTGTTAATTATATTTGTCATAATTGCATTAGTAGAAGTCATATTTGTGTTTAACATGTTTGTTAGAACTGCTTGTCCTACACTAGCGTTTAAGAAATTACCATTAGAATTAAATAAATTTCCTACAGTCATACTGTTTGCTGATAACCTGTCTACTGCAAAAGATCCTGCAGTTAATGCACCAGAAATAACTGCATTATTTCCAACATATAAATTTTCTCCTATACCTACACCACCACTAATTACTAAAGCACCACTAGCTGTGCTAGTACTTGAACTAGTATTTCGCAATGTAACTATACCAGAAATATCTGTTGATGCTAGTCTAGTAGTTCCATTAACAGAAAATCCTCCGTATAAAACAAATGAACCACTAGTGGCATTTGCAGACGCTGTTGTATCTAAAATAACAACAGGCTGATTAAAGTATAACGTTGCCAAGCTCATATTTTTTTATACTATATCCCAAGAAAAAATAAACGCAATATTACGTTTATTTAAATAAAAAACAATTAATTAATATATAATTAATTTACACTTGATAAATTTTGTATATCTGATAAAATACCAAAAATTGTTGATTCTTTTCCAGCCCCTGGACCTTGTAATAATATACCAGTTGGAATAAATTTAGTTTTTATTAAAATTGCACATTCTGTTTTTTTTAAATTACAAAAATAATGATCTAATGGCAATAATTCAGTAGAAACTGAACATTTAATATTATCTAAACCATTTTTTACATCTATTTTAGCAATATATTTAGGAACAAATTGTGTTTTTCTCAAACTTTCCATTTTATCATCAAAATATACAAGATTCTTTTCAATTTTTGAGTTATCAATAACAGGATTTACTATACAATCGTCTATATTAATTTTAGATCCAATCATTCTCGCTAATATTATTATTTTACGAGCAACATCCACTCCACTTAAATCTATCCAAAAATCAGGTTCTGTATATCCTCTATAAACTGCTTCTTCAACAATATTAGAAAAACAACGCGAATTTTCCTGATAAAATGTATTAAAAATAAATGACAAACTTCCTGATAACACAGCTTCAATTCCAATTATACTATCACCACTATGTAATAAAGAATTAATAGTATATACCACAGGAATACCTGCCATAACAGTTGATTCAAATCTTACTTTATCATAATTTGAATATAAAAATTCAAATAAAGAAATATCTTGACAAAGACCAGTTTTATTACATAATACTAATTTATTACCATCTATTATTAATTTTTTATATAAATTATTAGGAATTTCTTTATTATTACTACAATCAACTATTAATAAATTTTTTTTATTTTCAATAATTTTACTAAAATCAATAATATTATATTCTTTCATTTCGCTATCAATACCATTGTTAATAAATAGTGTCTTACTTGTGCTGTATCCAAATAAATAATAATCACATGAATTTTTTAATCTATCTATAAGATATTTACCAATATTTCCTGCTCCTAATACAAATATTGCAGTTTTTTTTATTGTTTCGTCAGCAACAAGGGGACCCAAAACTTTGGTAGATCCCAAAACTTTGGTAATACTTTGATTCATTTATATATCAAAATAAAAATCTACGTTTTTAAATAATTTCCAAAACTGATTAATGCGCGTTCAAATTGTATTCAACTTATCCAAAAAAAAATTCTATATTTTATATTTTTTACATTTTTCAAATGATAATTCTAACAAAAATTTACAAGTTAAAATTTCATCGTCTTTGATTTTGGATAGGGTAGGGAGGTTTTTTTTCTAAAATTCTTGTTTTTTTATTTTTCATTTCTAATTTTTTTTCTTTTTTCTTT
>Ga0208022_1000432_pt1 | contig 14581 bp, 29 predicted proteins | sample ColrivemetaGS747_FD_187622 | JGI IMG/M metagenome (GOLD analysis project Ga0208022, IMG submission 187622) | Estuarine microbial communities from the Columbia River estuary - Freshwater metaG S.747 (SPAdes) (version 2) | ecosystem: Environmental > Aquatic > Marine > Intertidal zone > Estuary ...
ATAATCTTACTGGATAAGCAATACCATCCTACTATCTTTTTTGGTTTTGGTTGAGCAATAGTTGTTACTATGTCTTCTAACCACTCTTTGCTAGTTTGTTTCATTTTCTTTTAGTTGTTTATTGTTTGTCATAATATGAATATACGAACTTTCTTTCAGGAACCCAACTTTTTGTTATATTTTTTACTGTTATTTACTCTTTTAGTCCATGCTAGATTTTCTGGTTTTGTAGCTTCATAAGGAGATAAGCCTTCTTTAAAACATTGGGACCTTGATTTGATATGATCTAAAGAAGGGTAATTCCTGTCTAAGAAATGTAGCTTTAAATTATCCTTAATGTACTCCCCGTCTATGTAATCAAAGCCATCCCAACTCTCCAACATCTGAGATCTTATTTTTCTTGTTAAGTGGTTGCATCTGCGCCAGTATTGCTTCCATTCAGCATTATTCCATTCGATCATCTGTCCTCTTTCTTGCTTAGTAATGAGCATTTTTGCTATTGCAGCTTGTTTATCCATAGTCTGATGCATGTGTCCTGCTTTAGTTGGTAGATTGTAGTCGGCAGGGTTGTTTTTCATATGATCACCGTAACATTCTCTGCTACAAAACTTCTTTGTTTTGTGCTCTTGCCAAAATTCTTTTTCACAATTTAAGCAAGTTGCTGTTCTTCTCTGCTGCTCATGCCAAAGTTTTCGGCAGTCTAAGTTGCAAAATATATTTTTTTCTCCGTTTGTTATTCTTAAAACAGCGCTTGTTTTATTTGGCAGTACTTTCGGATGTTCTTTTTTGCAGTACGTGCAGGGAAAATAAAGGGTATACATAATAAAGGATCTCTTTATTATAAATATACCCCTTTCCTATTTTCGTATGCTTAATTACACCGCACGCTTAGTGTCCCAAGCCACAATGTGATCCCTACCAGTCCAATTATAACCCATCTCAAATGCTTTTTCTAATGAGATTGGATACTGCTTGATTAATTCCTCTCTGTTATCACCGGCTGGCATCAACCAAGTTTTATTCTTAGGAATGTTGTGCTTTACTCTGAATTCTTCAATCTCTTGAATAGTCTTTTCAGTACCGTCATATACCGGTTTGTAATGGTAGTCTGCATGGTATGCAAGGGTCTTCTCAATTGCATCATCATTCAAGCGTAGTTTATTATGTTGGTCAATCATTTTCTGGTCAACCAATTTACCCATTGGAGTAGTAACATCAAGCTTAGGCACACTATTACTAAACTTAGGTGATAGGGAAATAAGACCAATTGGATAATCCGTCTCGACATAATGTGAACCTTCAGTTTCAATAGTTATAAATATTCCTCTTTGATTAGCAAAATGCGTTAATTCATTACATAAGTCCGGCTGCATGGTAGGTGAACCTCCAGTCAACATCATTTCAGTAATGGTTGGATTCTCATCGTAGATCTTAACGATGTCATTAAATGTGTAAGTTCCTTTACCTGGATGGATACTTGTATACCAAGAATCGCACCATCCACCTTCTCCAAACCAGCACCTATGAGTACACCCGGTTGTTCTAACTGCTACTGTTGGTCTTCCTTGTCTTGAACCTTCTGATTGAATACAGGTATAAAGTTCAAGGATAGGTAGTTTTTTATCGTAATCGGTAATCCTACCTGGTTTTTTAATTTCAGCTGTCATAATTATCCTTTGTAGATTGCTGTATTGCGGCCATGCTCTAAGAATTCAACTCGGTGGATCCTTACTCGACCTTCTGTCTCTTCATTAATAAATTCCTGAAGCTTATTAAAGATATACTCAGCAAATTTCTCTGCTCCTACTGCGGGTAGGATTCTTACTTGAGCTGCTCCTGCTCGGTCCATTAACTTAAATGATTCGATAAACGGATCATCTTCGGCAACAATCATAGTATGATCGAACATATAGTCCATCCATGCCTTTGGATTCATTCCGTCGATAGTTCCTTTAGCTCTTTTCATTCCTCCGAAATCCCATACCCAGTTTCTTTCGTCTAACTCTCCTTCAAACCATACTTTAAAAGATACTCCGTATCCGTGAACGTATTTGCAATGAGTTCCGTCTGCTTTCCATTGACGGAATACGCAGCTAAAGCCATCAAATACTTTTGTTGATTGATATTTTCCCATAACTTAATATACGAACTTAATTCTGATTAAACAACTGTCTTACTTGACTCTCTGATAACATTCCTACAGAACGTCCAGTTTCGTTTCCAGAACGATCAACTATAATTACTGTAGGGACTGAGCGTACGTTATAGGCTGCTGCTACTGCCGGAGCATTATCAACATTAACTTTTTCAACCAGAATACCTGTCTGTGATATTCTATCCATTATTGGTCCGAACTGCTTGCATGGACCGCACCAAGGTGCACTAAAATATAAAATTTTCTTCATACTAATTCTTCTATAATACCTATTAATTCTGATAAGATTAAAATAAATGCTCCAAGGCCGATGCTCCAGAATAGAGCAACGTACCCAGAGATTCTAACAGCTGATTTTAAAAAGCTTACTAGCTGGTGTAGTTTAGGATCAGGCTGATTCATGCTTGCTTAAAATGTTTTTAACATGTTCAACTACTTGCTCCCAAGTTACTGGACCGCCTTCGTCAGCGTACTGAACTGGATCTTTTCTTTGTAGCTTAATGAATGCTTCTACTCTCTCTACTGAGGATGCTGATTTGTAATCAGAGTACCACTTACCGTTGATCTGGATTGGCTTATAGGACGTATTAGTCTTTTCGTAGACAGAATCAAAGTCAATATGCATTTTATCACAGCACTTCTCTCCATCTCTTAAGATTCCAAACTTGGTTGACTTTAGGTAAGGAGTATAAAGACTTACTTTATCTGCACCCCAATTACCTGATTTGAATGCTTCAAAGTCTGCATCCCTAAATTCTTCCCGGCAGTCTGGATAAATAGCATGATCGCCAGAATGGATTCCCATTGCAATAACGCATTTAGTATTCTTTTGTTCTGAAACTGATAATGCAACTGCTTGAATGATTGAACTGAAGATCTTATTCCTATTCGGAACAACGGTTGCTTTCATATTCTCTTCAGCATAATGCCCTTCAGGAACATCAGCACCGCCTGTAACCAAAGTAGAGTTAAGTAATTGAGCTAAACCGTCAAGCTTAATTACCTGGTATCTGATTACTGGATACCCTAAAGGAGTTACTTGGTGATTTAAATATTGAACTAGAGCTTTTGCTCTCTCGAGTTCAACTTTATGTTTCTGACCGTAGTCAAAGGATAGTGCTGTAACTTCGTAGCCATCGGCAAGTAGACGTAGTAACAGTGTCGAGGAATCCATTCCCCCGGATAAGCTAAGCACTGCTTGTTTATTCATAGAGTTTCTTATTTGATAATATACGTAATGTTTCTAAATCTTCCAAGCTAATATTAGAACAATTATTTAAAATATCTTCAAGCACTTTCTTTATTTGTGCTTCCCAGACCGGGCTTACTTCTGCTTTATTCATACTGCAGTAGTTTTAAGTCCGTAGTTAGTTTGTCCGGTACTGAAGTAACCAATCAACCAATTCTCCGGGTAGAGCATAATAACTCCTGTGTATCTTGGAGTACTAACGTGTCTGATCTGCATTGGGATTTTAAGCTTTGCAGCTGCCTCTGCTACTTCTTTTCCTAAAGCAGACCCGGCTGGTTTGCCTAGATAGTCGTAAAGGGAAATAAATTTTTCACTGCTCATCACCACTGTCCTCCGGGCCTTCATTAAGAGTGTCTAAGTAGATGAGACCTGATACTACAGCAGAAATTCCATGCCCGAATGCAATCCAGGCGGTTCCTACCCATACTCCTAGGATCATTCCGAGAATGTTAGCGACTAAAGAGAAAAGAGCGAATCCTTTCCATAATTTTTTTTGTGTAACCTTATTCATTATTTTGTTTTTAATTTTCTTTTCTTTTTTTCCTTCAAAGAATCTAAATACTCTTTTGTGTATTTGTGCTCTACTCTGTAAGGACCCTTCGTTGATATACTGCGATCATAATACCAGGTACTGATTGTACCTGCTTCGTTAGTATACTCTCGAGTATATTTTTGAAGAGGTTCTGTTTGAGTCTTTGGAATGTATGCCATAACTTTTATTAATACTAATATAAGAAAAGGGCTGCAGAATAGCAACCCTCTCTTTAATTACTTTTAATTATTTTGTTCTCATTACTTTTTGACGCTTACCATTACTATAGATGATAATATACGGTACATCTACTTCCATGTATTCTACTTTGCGGCCAATCATATCATAGTAGCCAATTATTCTCAAATCCTCATCTCTAACAATATTTTTAACACTTGTTACTTTATTACATTTAACAGTAATACGAGTAAAGAAGAACGTATCTTGACCTAAACATGCGTTGTACCATTGAGTTACTACTAAGTATTTTCCATCACGTGGGAATTTATACTTAATCAAACGAGCAGAATTACCAGGACCTTGATAAAATATCATCCCAGTATCGTTAAAGTCATAAAACATGTATAGTTGCTCATTTGACATTGAATCCCAATCACTCTGTGTTAAATTATTTAATTCTTTACTATTGTAAATATAAGACCACCACTGCCAACATGTATCACCTTTAGTCCAAGGTCCTAAACTCATTTCACCTATAATACTATCAACACAATTATTACCTTTTGAACTCCTCATACCATAAGTGAATGTGCATTTAGGGAAATAGATAATGTTTACTTCCCGGTAAAGGGCTGTATCACACTTTTTACATCTGTTCCAAACCTTTAAATACATTTTGTATTTACCTTTTTTGTTGAATTGAACTTCACAAATACCTTTGTTGTCCCAAACAGTATCTGTTTTCTTAGTTTGAAAATCGTAAATCATAAACATCCAATCAACACAAGTGTCGTCTAATACTCTACCGCTTACATACCACTTATAAACATTACGATTGTTCCATTGTTGGAGTTTTAGTGAGCTCCAATCACATGCTTTTGCGTTCGCTGATGCTAAGGAGACCAAAAGCATTAACAGCGCTATAATTTTTTTCATTTATTTTTTTTATGTTTCTTCCAAAGCACCCATTGTGCCTCGCCTTTCTTAATTTCTTTATGAGTTTGTCTTGCCTCCATGAAACTTAAACCTAAAATTAAAGCCAAGCTACCGATCATAACCAATTTAAAATTATTTTGTAACCACATATTTACTTAAATATAATTAATAAATCTTTAATCTACAAGCTGAAATAATAAAATTACACATTTTTTTATGTCCTGAAGCGGTCATGTGGCATAAAAAGTCTCCGCAATCAGTTCTTGAAATGCAGTGTGTCTCAATGACTACTGCTCCTTTAATAGAATCAATAAGGTACTGTTGGAACTTAGCATAACGTTGAGGATAACCTTTATATACATCCCTTCCCTTAATGTTAATACAAGTCACAGGATCAAATCCAGTAATAACAATTGGAGTTACTCCGTGTCGGTTGCACATATTAACAATTGCTTGAATGTTCTTAACTGATTTCATAGGCGGTCTGTTACTGGCCATATCATTAGCACCTCCGTAGATGAAGCAGTAATCAAAGTACTCAGTCACTTTTGCTCTTGCCTGTTCAACCATCCATGCTGTTTGCTTTCCACCAACGGCAGTATTCAAATAAGTCATCTTAGTCTTCTTACAGAGCTGATGCTGCCATCCGTAATCAGCTGCCGAATGTGAATCGCCAATAAACAAAGCCTTCTTTCCTTTGACTGAAACGACTGTGTCTTGTTTGACTGTATCTTGCTTGATAGTATCTACTTGAGGTAATTCACCCCAGGCTAAGGGATCTCTAATAACAGGTTTTGATTCTACTACCACCCATCCCACTACCAGGCTCAAGGCTATTAATACAAGTGCGTCTTTAACTCTCATTTTTTAATCTTGATTAAGTAACCTTCCGGAACTGATTTAAATTCTTCAGCGATCATTCCTTTAAACGATTCGTCAAACATTCCCATATCGTATCCGGCATGCATGTAAGGACCGCCTGAGGGATCAATCATATCGATTTTAGTTTGATCTGAATAGATTAAACCTCGGTATTTTTTAGATAATGGAGTTGATTCAAATGTTTCCTTATCGTATTCGTGAATTGCTTCTTTAAACTCACCCATTGTCATTCGTTCATCAGTATCAACATCGGCACAATAGGCTTCATAAGCTCTATTATAAACGTTAGGCCAACCGCATCGCATCCATTTGAACTCTCCTTCAAAGAGAATATCTCCTCCGTCAGTTTTACTGAACGTATAGATGTCCCGGTACCGGTTTTCAAATTCTATTTTATTTTCCATCTTTGTTATATTCCTCCCAGTTAGAATAAGTTAAACCCCATTGAAGGCAAAACCATTGCATTTCACGCTCTGCTGATTTAGCATATGTCTTTAAATTCTTCATAAGGTATTTCTTACCCCATTTCTTAAATTCTTCTCCTTGCTCAACAGTCATTGAGTATTCCTGAAACCAGTTCTCTTTACCTAAAATGTCTTCGTAGGTTACTTTGTGACCAGCAATAATAAACATTTGGTTAATTAAATCAATAACCGCCTGTTCGCGTTTTTGTTCTAGGCTTAATCGTTTTTTAGTTTCCATAATTCATAATTACTATTTCGTGTCTTGAATTTAATATAATCGTCTCGTTGCTCCACAATTTCAGTAACTGATGTTGTTAACCAAGTAAAACTAAATCTATGTGGGTCTAACATAAGTGATCTACCAATAGCTGGTTCATCATGTTTTTCTTTAAATGTATCATCCTCTTTAAATTCAATCCATCCAATTTCACGAGCGTGGTGAGTTAAACCATCACGTTCACGAACTAATTTGTATAGATATTGGGCAAAAATATCCTCCATAAATAGTTTACCCATTTCATCATCCATTTTTAGATTACCATTCTCGTCTTGAGTTAATAGTATCTTTTTTTGTACTCCGCTTATCATAATTTTTGTATCTCTTTTTTAATTATAAATTTAAGACATCCTTTCCAAATTAGCAACCTACATATCCATTTAGGTAACCATCCTGCCATATAAGGTTCGGTTTTAGTTAGAATGTAGTAAGCTACCTCCGGACCATCTTCTACTTTACTGAATTCAATAGTAGCGTACTCACCTCTAGCTCTAAAGTAGAAGTAATATCCTAAGAACCATCCTTCTGCTTGAACTGGGCAATTACCTGCCGGTTTATACTTCCATTTAATCATTCTAGAGTAAATTTACTATTTAGACCTTCTTTTATCCTTGCTAATTCTAACTTACCACTCATCTCTTCATAGATCTCATCAAAACCTTCACCACTCTCTTTTGAGAGTTTGTATTGCTCTTCAGTAAGTTCTACTTCGTAGATGCGTTCAGTTCTTTCTATCTTAATTAATTTAGGCATAATTTTAGTTTATTTTATCTTGCTCATCTTTCATTTCATTATAATTGTCCATCTCACTTTCCTCCTCCATTTTATTGTAGTCAATAATGGCTTGTTCATCATCTTTAGGATAAAATGTAACACTGCATGTATTATCATCTCCCCAAAGTATCTTTGATAACCCAGTTAGGACTGGTTTTTCGTCATTATTAAGGAGTTGGGATTTCAGTTTATTGATTTCTTCTATCACATCATTACCTAATTCTATTTTAGATAGCACAGTTAATTGCGTAATTTGACCCTCATATAGATCAATTAAGTTTTTTAAAATTTCTTTATTAATACTCATTACTTTATCGTTGCTCATTGTGTGGTGGTATTAAATTTGATATTGTCCATTTTGTTAATTCCAATGCCCGTTTATAACCTTCCGCATAACCATCGGAATAACTCATTTCCCTTCCCATAACTTCCATTTCCTTTGCTTGTTCTAAAAGTTCTTTGTGGTTATGAGTTAATGCGTCTGTCGTATTACTAACTACTCCGTGAAGTTGGTTTGCAAACCACTCTACTGCCGTTTGTTGTTTATTGTTTATCATTTCCGTATCAATTTTAGCCAATTCTTCGGGGCTTGTTTCGTCAATCAGTTGTTTAATTATAGGGTTATTTACTTCCCTTGCTTTATTGTTTGTCATTTCCTAGGTTTAATTCTTGAGCTTGTTCAGTAAGGAAATCTAATTGCTTATCTCGATTCTCTTTTTCGGCTTCTAGTTTCTCTAATTGCTTATTAAATCTTTCAACACTACCCCAAATAATAGAAGCATTAGGATCTATTGCTAAAATTTGTTCAACTAGCTCTTCTTGTGCACCTCTAGAATAAAACCCACCTTCAATATCCTCAGCTAGGTCTTGTAAGTGCTTAGGTGCATGAATAGAGATACGTAGGTCATAGTCTTGCCATTTAGTCTTCCAATCTACAAAGGCAATACCTTTAGTTAGATTACGTAATAAGTCATGCAAAGTCCAGTTACGGACTCTTACAATGGATTTATCACTACCAAACACATGTAGGAAGCGTAGAAACCATCTTGGACACCATTTTGGTTTTGCCTCATAATCTAAAGCAAGTACTAGAGGATAAAGAGCATTAAAGTAATCACCTCCTTCATCCCATATTTGTGTTCCTAAATACCCATACTTCTCAAATCCTTTAGGAAAGAATATGAAACGGAAATCATCTAACTCTATGTTACGAGTATAAATCCTTCCTTTACTGCGTCCTCTCCAGAATAGGATAGTATACTTGAGATTAGCTAAACGCTCTTCAAGCGTTGGTGGTTTGTAAAATTTACTATTTTTATCTATTTTGCTCATAATTATCTTCCGTAAAAAGTACCGTATATCCAGTTTGACCAACTGCGTTTCATTTTAGTTACTTTAATATCTACCCGTCGTTTTGCACAAGTAATCATATAAGTCTTTGGCTTTCCTTCTAAGCTTCTAATATATTGCTTTAAAGCTTTTCCAAAATCCATCTTGTAGATACTAAACAGGAACCAGAATAGTTTCTGCTGATGATAGTCGTCAAAGATCCATCGACCGCTCCTGTAGGTAGCTAATTTGCTGTTAATAGTCGAGCCTTCATGCCCGCTAAATAGTTCAAAATGATCTCGTTGAGGTTTAAAAACCAGGTATTCGGTTTCGCTTAGATTGTAAATGAATGTATTTTCCATAACTTTTATTTCTTATATCGATTTTCAAAAGAGTATTTTTGAACTGCTGCCACAACAAGGGCGATGAATCCGTAGAGTAATAGTACTGCTAAATATTTCATAACTTATTTTTTTTATCTTATACTTAAGATACGAACAATAATTCAATAAAGCAACTATTAGTAAACTTTTCTTAAATCATCAGTCTTAGCTCGATTAGAAGCTTCCTGTATCTTTGATCTCTTACCCCAGGCCGAAAGATGCTTATCGTTTTCGATGGTTTCAATTTGGGTCTGTAGAGGGGGTTTCTGTTCTCCGGTGTAGACTTCGTAAGGTTCTTTTTCTTCATCTTCGATTTTCCAATCATCCTCCTCTTCTTCAACTAAGGGTGCGTCTAACCATTCCTTATCTTCTTCAGTTAATTTAGGAGTAGGCTGTTCTTCCTTCCTTGTAAAAGCAAAGTTGGCAGCAATCACTAAAGCAATTGCCAATGGATCAAATACAAAAATGATAACCAGTAAGAACCAGTTAATAATTTTATCCATGGGCTGTCCTGTAAGCCCGGAAAGGTATTTCAAAGGACCTAACTCAGAAGAAACTGTTGAGTTTGTTTTAACTTCTAAGATTTTATTCTCTAGTGAAAAGATAGAATCATTAACTCTATCGAGTTTACTGGAAAGTTTCTCGTCTGAATTAGATGCTGATTGGATTTGTTTGATGCTTGCATTGTTGGACCTAACTACCAAGTTACCTTTCCTGTCTGTGAATTGAGTTGTTGATCCTTTAGAAAGACTTTCCTTTAGTCCGGCTAAAGATTGTTTCTCTTTGTAGATTCCTTCTTGGGTCTGCTGATAAAGTTTCTTCTTAGTTTCAAGAGCAAGGATCTGCTGGTCAACAATAGTTGCTCTATTTGCTGTCTCTTGGTAAGCTGATGATAAGAATCCATAAATACCTGCCGAGGTGATCAGGATTAACACAAAGGCTGCAATTGTTAGATAGGTTCTTAAAGCCTTATTTAATTCAGACCAGTATTGATATAGGAGTGAAGCAGTAACTAGCTTAGCCACTTCCAGTGATCCGGCCATGATTCCTACTGCCAGAGATGCTCCGGCAAATAATTTCATTATACCAGACACAGAATAGAATGCAGCTGAAGCTGAAACTGCTAGAGCTGATAATGCGATAATATACGGAAACAGTTTTTTACCCATACTCTTAATGTATGTAATAAATAACTAAAGGGCAAGTTATTCTGATTTATGTTTGTCGATCTTATCTAGGATCGCTGTCAAAGCTTCATTCTTAATGAAGCCGGCCTGTGCTGCATTCTTTAATGCACTGATTACCTGAAATACTATTAATGGGATTAGAATCGTTTCTGATAACCAGGATGTTCCTTTAAATCCTGCTTCAACCATTATCAAGGCCGTCAAGGTTATGATCCAGGCAGTTAATGTTTTTAAGATTCTAACTGCTTTGTAAGTCTTAAAGCCTTCTCTTTTAGTTCCGGCAATGATACCGAAAAAACCATCCATGAAGATTACTGCAACAATGGCAAGGTACTGCTCTGAGTTTTCCATTGCTAAGTTAAAAAAATAGCTGCAAATGAATGCAAATGCTGCTGATGTTGCAAGAATCGTCGTCTTCATATTATCCTATAAAATCATCTAAGTGGTCTGGAATGCCATCATTGTCAACGTCGCATATTTCAACGTATCCAAATGCTTTCATAAAACTAGCCACTCTTTCTTTTAGATCATTGTCTGTATCTTCGAACCAATCTTCTTTTAGATTGTCATGATCTAAGATAGCAATCAGTGCGCTATAAATTTTATCAACATTCTCAACCAGGTAGATGTCGGATGCCATAAAGTCTAAGCTGAAAGCATGATCATCAATCTGTGGAATTTTAGTTAAAGAATCGATTTTACCAATCTTCTTTTCTTTTAAAGGCATTTCTTTGCCAAACTTATGAACGTATTCGCCCACGTAGATGTAACCCTGTCCTTCTGGTAATGTAAATTCGCTCATCTTATTTTAATAAATTGTAATATTCTTTAAAATGTTTAATTCTGTCAGCAAGTCCAATTGTTCCACCGTTAACCCTTTTAGTAACTGCAGTAACTGTTGCATCATCTGCTCCTCTGTCGCAAATGCCCCATAACTTATTTGTATCAAAGAACCAAGCAGCAGATGCTAAAGGATACTTTGTAGCTACTAAATCTGGATTGGTTGTTGTATCTTCAGGAACAAACCTGTCGAAAGCCATGTAATTTGCTTTTCCGGTCAATTGAATGTAGCCTCTTCCTCTGAATTTAAAACCTTCTCCTGTTGCTTCTACTCCATTACCCATTCTACCTCCGTAGACTCTTGAAGCAATCTTTTCTGGCTTACGAGCATACTGTTCAGCTAAAGCCAAAGTTGGAAAGTATTTTCCAAAGATGCCCTGTAATCCTTTTGAGGAGTAGTTCAAATTCTCTTGAACGGCCTTAAACCCACCTGATTCATGACCGCATTGGGCCAAGAAGTGAGCAAGTCTTAAAGGAGAGGTGATATTAAATTTTACAGCAGTGTCAGCGATTTGAGCTATTACTGCATCGGGAATGTGTCCCTTTAGTTTGTCTAATTTAAATGGACCTGATGGGATAGAAGCTGCAGCTGGTGCAGGTGCAGTACCTGGAGTTGTCCCGAACATCTTATTCCATGTTCCGTCTCCTACTATACCGTCGGCAGTTAATGCATTAGCTTTCTGCCATGCCTTGACCGCTTCTTCTGTCTTAGGTCCAAAAGTACCTATTGCTTCAACGCCTAATTTGGCTTGAAGTTTTTTAACGTCTTCGTTATTATCACCTCTTTTTAGTAACATGATTACCCTTCTTCTTCTTCTTGTTTTGGACTGTCGATGTCTTTCTTTCTGTTAGTCCATTTGTCAATAGATGCAATACCGAATGAACCTAACACCATTACCATAAATCCGTCGAAGATAATTTTACTAACAACGAATTCTTTACCAGCATAACCGGTGATAATGTCTACTAAGAATGCTATACAAAGCATTAAGAATGCGATGAAACCCACAACGCTCTTTTCGTTGATTGAGTTGTTATCGTCAAATAATTGATGGAAAAATTTTTTCATATCTTTGTTCTTTTGTTATAAATATCAGAACTTTTTGGAAGCATCCTTGAGACTTGCCTGTAATGCTTTAGAAAATGCTTTTTTATTCAAAGGGACCTCGCCATTCTCAACATTTAAGAACATTGCAAAGACGAAAGTGCGTCTTTCTCCTGTTCCTTCCCAGACTCCTGTATTAAAAGCTACTGAAGTTTTAACAATATAATCCTTTCTTAACCATTGAATGCCCATAATGTTAAGCATTTGCTGTGGAGAATAAACAGAATCAATATAGACAGTGACTGTAAACCCTGAGGAATCTTTAGGAGAGTATCCTTTTTGTTCGATAATATATTCTTCAACTGTTTCTTTTACACCGAAGGTAATATCTCTTCCTCCAACCTTTTCAATTTTAGTATTGTTAACAACATCAACATGGAAGAAGGTTGAATCGGCAGGAGCCAAAGCAAATAAAACGGTAGCAAGTAAGTTTAACATCTGTTATAAATATTAGTAAGTTACTGCCCCGGAGTATCCTGGTGCGATAATATAGAGGTTAAGTGTTCCTCCTGATGTTAAAGTGGAGGTAGTATGGTTAGTTACTCCCGGATAAGTTGCACGTACGTTTATAGTAGCCGCTTTAATTGAATTGTATTGAGCAGTAGTAAAGATTCTTACATCAGGAGCTATTCTCCATTTAGAAAACCTTCCTGCTTTTCTTGCAGCTACATAATACTTGTCTGCTACTGAAAGTAATCCGTCATCATTTACATCATACATGTGAAAGGACAAACCGTTCCTTGCAGTCTTCCCTAATATAGTATTAGATACTCCTTGGATGTCTGAGGTTGCATAAGCCTGAACTCTAGTAGGAGCATCTATCTCTATATAATATTCTTTAGAAGGATCATAAGTCTCTGAAATAGAATAGTAACCCGAAGAGTTAGTATAGATAGTTTTATAAAGTGCCCAAGAAGAAGTTGTTACTATATAGTCAAATTCTATAACATAAGCCAGACTACTACTATTGTTTAAATCATTCCACTTACCGCTACCTACAAATTGAATGTAGTCTTCATTACCTGAGTTGTTCGGTTCACCTGAGTTCCAGTTTGTGTAAGAGAAAGTTTCTCCTGTTACCCATTTCCAAGTTCCCTCTGTTACTTCATCTGTTAATCCTATCCAACCAGAAGGCCAAAGATTAAATAAGAAACTGTTTTCACCAGAAGTAGTAACTGTGACCAAGTGTCCTCCCATAGCAACACAGTTAGATTTAGCTGTAGTCCAGTTTGCTATTCCTGTAGAACGATAGTAAGAGTGTCCGTTATAGTTGTTCTGAGAGGTAAATCCTGTTATAGTTGAGTTTGTTCTTCTGTATAGCTTTATTGGAACATTGCTTGCTCCAGATCCGTTTGCGTTGTAAAGGTAACCTGAGTAGGTGAATTGACCCATCAGGGAGTTAGCTAAAGAAAATAATATAACTATTAACCACCTCATATTTTCATTTTTGCTCCCATTAGTATTTGATAGTTTAGGATATCCTTACCAGCAATATAAGTACCTCCGGCAGTAATTCCAACTCCAAACGTCTTAGTTAGTCTGTAATTAAGGTTCAGGAAGGGAATAACGATTGGTTTAGATTCAAAGAGAGACTCTGTGTAATACTTGGAATACGGTGAATACACACCGGCCATGATCACTGTAGCATCTAAACTCTTAGTCACTTTTCCTTTGTACATAAAGCCGCCAATAACAATAGTCGAAATCATTTCTTCTCCGAACATCTTACCGTAGGAACCAGCTGCACCGTAAAGTGCTGTAAAGTTTTTAACTGAGTTTACTCTAACAAATAGAGCTGTATTCGTAATTGATTTAGGCAAAATACTTAACCCATCTGAAATTACATTAATGTGTTTATTTCCTTTCTTGTTTGCTCCTATCCAGGATCTAACTACTGAGAAGTTTCCAATCTTTGCATTCACCATGTAGTCGGCTGAAAAGCCTATTGAGGCTGAGCCATCTCCTTTTACCTTAGTGAATGAAGCTGTTCCTCTTGCATCCTGTGCTCCATTGGCTTTAGTCTGAACTCCAACAATATCTCCTGTCATTAGGATTGCGGGCTTAGCTGTCTCGACCTTTCCTTTACCGGCTGCCTTGGCCGAACTATTAGATTGTGATTTTTGTGTTTCGGTCTTCTGCTCTTCTACTTTCTCAGCAGAAGGTTCTTCAGTTTTTGGCTCTTCTGTTTTATTACCTTCCCCGCTGCCTGAACCAGACCCCGAACCCGAACCGCTACCGGAACCCGAACCGGACGAACCAGACCCCGACGAGCCGGACCCGCTGCCGCT
>Ga0208022_1000433_pt1 | contig 14534 bp, 21 predicted proteins | sample ColrivemetaGS747_FD_187622 | JGI IMG/M metagenome (GOLD analysis project Ga0208022, IMG submission 187622) | Estuarine microbial communities from the Columbia River estuary - Freshwater metaG S.747 (SPAdes) (version 2) | ecosystem: Environmental > Aquatic > Marine > Intertidal zone > Estuary ...
ACAATTGCTAGGTATCTCACGCCCGCAGGTGGCCTGATGCCCGTTGCATACACAGACCTGTTCAATGAGGCGCTGGACGATCTGAAAACCAAATTGGAAACCATCACAGGTTTGCAAGTGGTAACAGATCCCAGAAACCTTGTACCACCATGCGCGTTCATTGGTGCCTGCTCATTCGAAGCATGGAACTACAACATTGTCAAAATCAGTTGGCCTGTACAAATCATTTCAATGGGGCCAGCAAACCTTGACGCAATGCGAAACCTGCTGAACCTGACCGCAGGCGTTCTGGCAGGCGTTGGATCCGTCACCGCGGGCCGTCCAACCACCGTTGACATTGGCGGCGTGATGTTGCCATGCTATGAATTGACCGTGATGCAACAGGCGCAAACAGCATGAAATATGTGATCATTTCCCCACGTCTAGGAACACCAGGTGACGAATTTGACCCAGGTGATGACAATGTGGATCATTTGTTGGCTGGCGGTTTTATCAGACAATCCACCGACAAAGCACCAAAACCATCTAAAGTGAAAACCAAACCTAAGGAGTAGAAACCACATGGCAACCAGTACCCTGTTGAGCAATCCAAAAGTCCAAATTGGCACAGTCATTGGAACAATTGTTGACCTCACCGATCAAAGCACCGCAGCAACATTGACACGCACAGTCGAAGCATTAGAGGACACCGCATTTGGTACGGGATCACGCACCTACACCGCAGGCCTTGAAAACAACGAATTGACCGTGACCATGTACATGTCCTATGCAGCATCAGAAACGTATGCAAGTCTCAAAGACATCGTGGGAACGAAATGCACCGTAAAAGTAAATCCTGCATACGGATCAGGTGACAGCGCGACAAACCCAGGTTTCATTTTGACAGATACCTATTTGGAAAGCCTGCCAGTCATTTCAGCATCGCTGGGTGAGTTGACCACGGTTGATCTGACATTCCAGGGTGGCGTTTACAGCGTTGACGTAACTACCTGATTTCAATAACACAAACTAGACGGAAGGATTGAAATGAAAATCAAATTGCGTATCACGCTGAACGAAAACACCCCACCGCGTGAGGTAACCACAAACCTGTTGGTGATCAGCGAATGGGAAAAATCAGAAAACCGCAAAGTGTCTGACGGCCGTGGCATCGGTGTCAATGACATGGTTTGCTGGGCGTTTCATTTATACAAATTGGCAGGCGAAATTATGCCAGCCACATGGTCTGAATGGTTGAAACAAAACCCAGACATGGACATTGAAGCGGTGGACACAACAGACCCAAACCCTACGGTCGCGGCACCTACCGCCGCCAACTAGCCGAAGTTTTGGTGGCTGTCGGTTGGTGGCCGCCACATATCGAATTTGACACCCGCGATTTGCAAACAGTCATTACTGTGTTGAATAAGCAAAACAAGGGAAAACGATGAGCGCCACCGCACAAATTGAGGTTTACGGATTGAAGGAAGCGCTGAAAGAATTGCGCCAGGTTGACCCCGATTTACGCAAACGAATTGGCAAAGAGGCAAAGGAACTAGCCAAACCTGCCATTGATGATGCAAAGGCCAGTTACCCACCGCGCCTGCTGTCTGGTATGGAACGCGCATGGACACAACGGGGAAACCAAAAATTCCCGTACAGCCAACAAAAAGCCCAGCGCGGTGTTGGTGTCAAAGTGGATACCAGCAAACGCAATTCCAGCACCATAGCCATTATTCAAAAAGACCCCGCCGCATCAATCATTGACATGGCAGGCAAACAGGGCGGATCTAACGCCCAGGGCGCACGTTTCATTTCTGCCTTGACATTGCAATTTGGTTTGCCTTCACGCGTCATGTGGCCCGCCTATGACCGCAATGCGGGCGCTGTGGAACAAAACATGGTTGAATTGGTTGAACGCGTAATGGACGCTGTCAATAGAAACCTGGTGATGTAATGGCAATCAAAATTCCGATCATTTCAGAATTCGACAGCAAAGGCTTAGACAAGGCTATAAAGGAATTCCAAAGCCTTGAAGGCGCTGGCGCAAAGGCTGGTTACGCCGTCAAAAAGGCCGCCCTGCCTGCCGCTGCTGCCGTTGGCGCTTTGGGTTATGCGTTGGCTGGTGCCACGAAAGCAGCAATGGAAGATCAAGCCGCACAAGTTGAACTAGCGCGCACCCTCAACATTTCTGCTAGCGCTACTGATGCACAAATTGCTGCAACAGAAAACATGATCAGCAAAATGTCATTGGCCAGCGGTGTTGCTGACGATGATTTGAGGCCTGCCTTAGCCAGCCTTGTGCGCGGTACAAAAGACATTGGCAAAGCACAAGAAGGCTTAGCGCTGGCAATGGATATTTCCACAGCCACAGGCAAAGATTTGGCAACGGTTTCTGACGCGCTATCGAAGGCCTACGGCGGAAACATGAAAGGTTTGAAAGCGCTTTCACCAGAAATGGCGGCGTTGATCAAAGACGGTGCAGACCTGAACACCATCATGGACGTGCTGGGTGGAACATTTGGTGGCGCGACAGCCGAAGCGGCAGGAACCGCTGAAGGCCAAATGAAACGTTTTGGAATTGCTATTGCGGAAGCAAAAGAAAACATTGGCGCGGCGTTGATCCCTGTAATTGAAAAAGTGTTGCCTTTGCTCACCGCGTTTGGTGCTTTTGCACAAGAAAACACCACCACTTTTCTGGTAATCGCTGGTGCCATCGGTGGCATTGCGTTAGCGGTTTTGGCTGTCAACGCTGCGCTGACTATTTATAACGCCATACAAAAAGTCACAAACGCTTTGACTTTTATTTGGAACGCTTTGCTAGCAGCCAACCCAATCACGCTGGTGGTGCTGGCCGTAGTCGCGCTGATCGCCATTTTGACCGCGTTGTATTTCAAATTCGATGGTGTCCGCAAAATCGTTGACACAGTATTTGATGCAATAACCACAGGTGTCAAATTCAGTTTTGACGCAATCAAAACCTATTTCACCGCCGTTTTCAACATCTACAAATCAATTTTCAACGGCATTGCAAAACTATGGAACAACACCATTGGCAAACTGTCTTTCACATTTCCGTCATGGGTACCAGGTCTAGGCGGTAAAGGATTTGACGTTCCCGACATTCCTATGCTGGCGCAAGGCGGAATTGTTACAGGCCCAACGCTTGCCATGATTGGTGAGGCAGGCCCAGAGGCCGTTATTCCATTATCAAAGATGGGTGGCATGGGCGGCGGTATCACCGTCAACGTGAACGGCGGTTTGGCAACTAGCGCCGAAATTGGGCAAGCCGTGGTGAACGCAATACGCGCCTACAATCGCAGCGCTGGCCCAGCAAACATTCAGGTGGCGTGATGCCAGGCGTTGCTGTAATTGACAGCGGAAACTATGACCTACAAGTAGCCACAGGGTTTTCAATCAACGCGTTTACCCTGGACGATGCAACGCGCGGGGTGCTGGACAATACCCAATACGTTTTGGACGGTGAAGGCGAATTTGCCAGCGTCATGGACGGGTGCATAGGCGTAAGCGTCAAGCGCGGACGGCGTGATGTTGGTGACCAATTCAGCGCGGGCACCATGTCATTCACTTTGAACGACACATTGGCGGGTGGGGTGTTCAATCCGTTTGATGAAAATTCGCCCTATTTTGACACCGCAGAAAGCAAGCCAGGGCTAGCGCCAATGCGTGAGGTGCGCCTCATTCGATACGACACCACCAATGTGGCCCAATACCTGTTCAAAGGCTATGTGGTGAACTATGACTACAACTTTGCGTTGGGTGGCATTGACACCGTCACGGTGTATTGCGCTGACCAATTCTATTTGCTAGCCCAAACCTATTTGGACGAATTCAACCCATCAGCCGAATTGTCAGGTGCGCGAATTGAAACGGTGCTGGATTTGCCAGAGGTTGATTTTCCGTTGGCTGACCGTGATATTGCCACAGGCACCGTTGAACTAGGCCATGATGCCGCCTACACCGTTCCTGCTGGAACAAACGTTTTGCAGTACATCAGCCAGATCAACAGCACCGCAGAATTTGGCCGCCTGTTCATGAGTTCTGATGGCAAACTGACATTTCAAAATCGCGTGGGAAATACGCTTTCCGCGCCAATTGCCAGTTTCCATGATGATGGCACCAATATCCCATTCAACGGTGTTGGCATATCATTCGAAGCGGACGCGGTAGTAAACCGCGCTGTGGTCACAGGCCTAGACGGAAGCACCGCCACAGCAGAGGATTTGGCCTCAATTGCCACATATTTCATTCAGACCAATAGCATTACAAACAGCCTGCTACATGAACAAACCAGCATTGACACCGCCGCCGCCTACCTGCTCAACGGCGAACCAGAGGCCCGCTATACCAGCGTAGAAACCGATTTTCTGATGTTGACCAACGCGCAGCGCGACACCGTGGCCAGCATCGAAATTGGCAACACCATCAGCATTGAAAAGAGTTTTCCTAGCGGGTCTGGTACCAGCGAACTAGCCCAGGAACTAAGCGTGGAAGGCATTGAACACAACATCAGCGTCACGTCAGGGCACAGCATCATGCTGTCAACAGCCAGCACTACCATTGTGTTTGAATTGATTTTAGACAATGCAACCTATGGCACATTAGACAGCCTCAATGTCTTAGGATAGGAACCATGCCAGTCACTACATACACATCAGGCCAAGTACTGACCGCCGCCTCACTCAATAGCAACTTTTCAGCGGTCACACCTACTTTTGCCACTTTCAACGAAACACAAGCAAACGGCACAGACGGCGGCGCATCAGTAGCAACAACTTGGACAACAAGAGTTCTCAACACCACCGTCCTAAATGGAATAACTGGTGCATCATTAGCAACCAATCAAGTGACGTTGCCATCTGGCACCTATGTTGTGACGGCCTTTAGTCCGATGCGTAACACAAACCTGTCAAAAATTCGACTATACAACGTTACCGATGCGTCAATTATTGTCATCGGTCAAAACACAAACATGGATAGCGGCGGCGCTGTTGGCGGTGTAGCAACCTTGCAAGCGCAATTTACTATTGCGGCATCAAAAGCGTTTGCTGTCCAGTATTACGCCACAAGTGCGGTGGCATCGTTTGGTTTAGGTCGCGCGGTTAGCGCTGGCACATCAGAAATTTACACATCAATTCAAATTCAGAAAATCGCATAATGGCAACACAAGCAGAGATCAACATGCAAGTAGGCAACGCCACCAGGGCACTATCACCAGATGACGCTTGCTTTAGATACAACGAACCAGCAGACGGATATGCCTGTGTCGAATGGCTTGATGACCGTTATGAGCAACCAGCCGAAACGCCGACAATGGCAAAAGCAACAGAACTGGCAAATAACCCTTTGCCTAGCGCATGAAATGGCGCGCATTTTTGGGTTACGCGTTACTAATCGCGGTAGTGATGTGGGGCTGTAGTGGTTGCACCGTTTCAAAAACTAATGTCAAATATCAATGTTTCACAAAGGCCGCTTGTGACTAAAACACCAGAACAACACCATGCCTCATTGATTGTTTTTGTTGGCCGTTTGATGGCCTTGTGTTTCACGTTCACGGTCATGGCGTTCATCTATGGAATTTTGTTTGTAGATCAGCCAACAGAACAGGCACCAACAGACGCGCAACTAATTGACCTACTTAGCACCCTGCTGGTATTTCTCACAGGCACCCTGTCTGGCCTTGTTGCATCGAATGGCCTGAAATCTAAGCCAGGGTCTAGTGCAACCACCGATTAGAAAACTGGTATTGCCAGCCGATCTGGCGCATTGCAAACCAGGTGAATTGCCAATGAACCTATTGCGCGAAATCAAACCAATGGGCAAATTGCATCATTTAGCAGCCGCTAGTTGGACAGCAATGCGTCAAGCCGCGTTTGCGTCAGGCATCAAACAATTCAAACCAACCAGCGCGGGCGATACCTACCGATCATTAGCCCAACAAAAAGCAGGGTTCATTCAGCGCTATCAACTGGAACCAATCGCAGGCGCGTCAACTAGAACGTGGGAAGGCCGCAAATACTATTTGAAGCCAGGGAACGCACCATTGGCTGCACCTGGTTCATCACGGCACAATTTGGGGTTGGCAGTTGATATTGCTGGAACCGCTGATCCGATCCTGTGGAAATGGTTGTGCGAAAACGCGCCAAAATACGGTTGGTCATTAGAGGTAATGCCCGCTGAACCGTGGCATTGGTTCTATTTTGTGGGCGATAAGACCCCGCCAGCGCTAATGCTTGACCCAGCGACACCCGCCCCGTAGGGTGTTCTTATCCCTGACAGAAGGATAAGCAGATATGGCTGACGCAAAAACATATTTCTATGAGGTTTACACCACCAGTTTGGAAAGCAACCAAATGGTGTTAGTGCAAATTTTCCGTGACCCAGACACCCAACAGGTGCTGCATGCCCAACTGTCATTCAAAAACGCCGTTGGGGACACCTGGGGCGTTCCATACCAATTGGAGAAAAAATGACCATTACAGCAACCAAAATTGTGGCAGGCATCATTTCAGCAGTAGCAGGTTTTGCGCTTGCCCTGGGGTCTCTAAACAGCCAATCAGAGCCACCTAACACGACCATTGCTCTGGCACCGTTCCTGATCGAACCAACCACCAGCACGTCCACAGCAACCACGGTTTTCTACATCAACCCATCAGCCACCATTTGCCAGCAATTCAGCGCGCTGGCCGTCAATTTGGGTTGGCCTGTTGAACAGCGCCGAAAACTTGAAATGGTCATGCACCGTGAAAGCCGTTGCATACCGAACGCACACAACAAAAAAGACACCGTGGGACAATCCTATGGTCTTTTGCAGGTCAACTCATTTTGGTGCAAAGGCCCGAACAGTTACCTACAAAAAGCAGGCCTGATTACATCATGTGAAAACCTGTTACACGCCCCAACTAATCTCAAAGCAGGTTTGATTATTTGGACACGGTCAGGTTGGTCACCCTGGCGCACAGCCAAATGATCGAACCACAATTCACCGAAAATTCCATGACAGAGGAAACACGCAAAATGATCACAGACAAAATTGATCTGCAAGTAACGCCACAAACACATGCAATGATGAAACTCATTGATGACATTTGCAGGCCAGCACATGTTGCAAAACCAAAACGCGATGATTACCTAATCCGCACGTTGAAAGTAATGAAAACAGATTTTGATTTGTCAGGCAATGAAATCTATGCAGAAACATGTTTGCGTTGCATAGAGGAATTGGGCGGCGAATTGTAAACCAATGGCCCGCTATTACACATCAGTTGAGCGTTCCAAATACAATTCCCACACATCAAACAAAATTCGAAGCGATGCAAAACGCAGAGAACAACTACAAAACAGACAGAAGGAAACACCAATGGCATTTGACCTATCCAATTACGAAACCGTAGAAACACGGTTGAACCGATTTTGGGAAACATACCCAGACGGGCGCGTTGAAACCACACTTATGAACTATGACGGTGACACCTGCATTGTTCGCAGCGTGATCTGGAAACACCGCGATGATGCACACCCAACAGCCACAGGTTACGCGCATGAAATTCACACAGACCGCGGCGTAAACGCCACATCATTTGTGGAAAATTGCGAAACGTCCAGCCTGGGCCGATGCTTAGCCAACATGGGATTTGCCACACAAGGCAAACGGCCTTCCCGTGAGGAAATGCAAAAGGTAGAACGTCAAGGTGGTCAGGTCGCATCGAGCGACCGTGTGCATATTCCCTCTGGTGCATTTGCTACACCTAAACAGGTGGGTTACATCAAGAAACTGGCAAAGGACGCAAACATGGACGATTTGAATTTGTTGGAATTTATACAGCGCACCGTGAACCGTGATGATGCTGTGTTGGAATTGTTGAAATCCCATGAGGCCAGCGCGGTAATTGAGGCATTGAAATGACATTGGAACAACAGGTTTTGCTACTCACCCGCATTGTGCGACTTATTGAGGAAATGCAAAAAAGCGATGACTACCTAAACAAAGACGAAGTGATAGCCCATTTGCGTTGGTCTAGCGAACATATATCAAGGGAAATTTGGGCGCGTTCAATTCACAAAGACTATGGCAGCAATGACTGAAAGCGAATTCAAAGACCTGGTCATTGGTGTAGCCAAACGTTATGGCTGGCTGATACACCATGACCTGCCAGCGATGAACAAGCGCGGCGCATGGGCCACACACATTCAAGGTGATGCAGGTTTCCCTGACCTGTTACTCATTCACCCTACGGGCGCAAAAATTTTGGCCATCGAATTGAAAAGCGAAAAAGGCAAAACCAGCCCATTGCAGAAACGTTGGCTGATGGCATTTGAACAGGCTGGTGTGTATTCCGCTGTGTGGAAACCATCAGACATGGAATATGTGCTTTACATGTTGAGCAACCCACATCAATGACCATGACATTTGATTATCCTGCCGCAATCCGTGAAGGCGCATATTGGGCCAGCATTATCTCAGACCGCCTGAAATTGCGCGGGGTGCAATGCTGGACACCAGAGCCACCTAAAGACCGCACACAGGAATGGATCACACGCCACGAAAAAGATATTTGCCTACCGTGGACAGATAAACCGTTAGAGGTGAAAGCGCGCACCCACATTTGTGATGACAAAGGCCAGTTGATCTATGACCCGCTATTTGTGGACACCAAATATGGTTATGACATGAAAACGGTGAAACCGTTGGCCTATGTGATGGTTTGCAAAAAGACCGCGAACATCTGGTGCCTGTCCCCGCGCGCAACATTTGACAAATGGGACGTGGACGGAACCTTTGACACCAAACGCAAAATTGACATCACGGTGTACACCGCAGCAGCCAACTTGTTTGTGCCGTACACCGATCTAGTAGATTTCCTGATTTCTAAGCAACAATAGGCAAGCATCACAGGCTGTTCCCCGTTTGCATGGGGTGGGGCGTAAACAGGGGAACCTGGGTAGTAGGTCGCGCCTTGAAACATGCAAGACAAAATGGTTTAGGCAAAGCGATCTGGCAAGGCGTAAACAATCGTCATAGAAAATCATGGGTACGGGTTAGGGCAACCCCGTGGGTGGGGCAATCACATCTATGCCCTAGCACGAAAACAAACGATTGACATACACAAAACAAACACAACAAACACAAGCCCGTCCAGATGCTCTACCATTAGAAACGACAGCAAGCGCGAAGCGCGCGCTAGCACAAGCCGAAGGCGCGTGAGCAAAATGACAAGACCCAGCACCCCATACGACACAGCAGAATACAAACGCAAACGTGCAGCGCTACTAGCAGACAACCCACCCTGCCATTGGTGCGGAAACGAAGCAACAACCGCAGACCACCTAGTTGAACTAGACCGCGGCGGATCACACGATGAAATGGTGCCAGCCTGCCTGCCATGCAATAGTCGAAGGGGTCAGGCTTATAAACGGAAGCGTGACGCAATACAAAACCACCACCGCAATGAAGCATTGAAAGACAAAGGGTATGCAATAACAAAACCTGAACGGATTTTTTATGGGGAAAAACATATGACCCCGACCCAACTCAATCCTCTATCCGAAGGCCCGAACCAGCCAGGATCAGCGCCAACCAGCCATGATGGGCCGCGGTTGGAAACGTTGGTTCCTGATGGGCTGGCATCGTTTGGGGCGGATCTGGGGGGCTGGGCTAGGGACATACTGGGAATTGATTTGATGCCCTGGCAAATCAGGTGTTTGACCAACCAGTTAGTCCATGATGATGATTTGAATTTGCACAATCGAATTTCGTTGGTTTCAACAGCGCGCCAAAACGGAAAGACCGTTGCCCTTATGACGTTGGTGGGTTGGTGGCTCACAAAAATGCCAATCATCAGAGGTAAGAAACAACTGGTGCTGTCTGTAAGCCATCGGCTTGATTTGGGCGTAATGCTGTTTGACGAATTGGCACCAATTCTGGAAACCAAATTTGGTGCAAAGGTTTCGCACTCTTATGGCCGTAACAGCGTCACAATGCCTGATGGATCCCGTTGGATTGTGCGCGCTGCTGGGCCGTCCGTTGGTCACGGCACTAGCCCGAACCTGATCGTGGCTGATGAGATTTGGGACATTTCAAGCGAAGCAATTGACGGTGGTTTGTTGCCTGCTATGCGCGCCCAAAAATCGCCTTTGCTGTCCTGCTGGTCAACGGCTGGCACCGAAAATTCGCGCGCCTTCCTCAAATGGCGTGAACAGGCATTGCGAATGATTGACCAACAAAAAACGGGCAACCTGTATTTTGCGGAATGGTCACCACCACCAGACCTAGACCCAATGAACCCCGCCGCATGGGCGTGGGGAAACCCCGCGCTAGGGCACACGTTGACAATGGAAACCATCACCGCGGAAAGCGAAAACCCAGACCGCACCCAATTCCTTCGCGCCTCATGCAACCTGTGGGTGGCATCAGATCAGGGTTGGCTCACACCAGGCCTGTGGCAATCACTCAAATTCGATGGGCAGATCCCTGACGGTGGAACCGTGGCAATTGAAAACAGCGTGGACGAAACACGCTATTTTGGTTTGCGCGCCGTAGCCCTACCAGACGGACGCACCGCCATCACCGTTGAATTCATGGTGGACACCTACGCGCAAGTCATGGAACACGTTGAACGCCTAAACCAAAACCCTGCAATCAAATTTGCAATCACCCCGTCAATTGATCTGCATTGGCCATTGCATTTAGAACGCAAAAAAGTAATCGTGGGCTACGGCGAAATTTTGAAATGGACAGATCCCGTTCGCCAAATGATCCGCCAAAAACTGTTAGTGCATACAGGTGAAACCATGCTGGCTGAACATATCGGGCGCGCCGTAGCAGTCAGATCACAAGGATCCATAGCGCTTTCATCACAGCGTTCAAGTGGCCCTATCGAATTAGCGCGCCTAGCGGTCTTTGCAGCAGCGCTGACTAGCAAACCAAAAACAGGTGGCAAACCCATGATGGTTGTTTCAAATGGCTAATATGAAAACGGCACCAGGCTGGCCTTCGCCTTCTGTCGGGTTTCGCATAGCCTGGTGTCACCAACAACAACCCAATGTGTGTAATGCTTGACGCATGGGTATTTTGAGCCGTAACAAACAGGCCGCTATTTCAACACATGCTGGGGAACCAGCGGTGGCAGGCGGATTTGCGCCAGGCTATTCATCATCGAATGTTGGCGTGAACATGATCGGCCAGTACTACACCTACCGCGAAGGCGAACAAAGAAACGCTGCCGTATCGGTGCCAACCATCAACCGCGCAAATTCACTTTTCAAATCAGTCATTGGTTCAATGCCATTGAAAATGTATAACGAAATGTGGAACGGCGATGAAATGGAAAAGGTGTACATCGCACCGCGTTCATGGTTACGCCGCCCAGATCCATCTGTTTCATACCAGTTTTTGATGGCGTGGACGCTCGATGATTTGCTGTTTTATGGGCGCGCGTTTTGGTACATCACAAGCCGAACCGCTGATGGTTACCCTGCATCATTCACACGTTTGCCAGCGGGATCAATCACCACCACCGACATGGCCCCACCCGTCTGGTTTGCGCCATCATCACAGGTGTATTTTCAGGGCGGTGAAATTGACCCAGCAAACCTTGTGCAATTCTTATCACCAGAACAGGGTTTGGTTTATTCCGCGCCAAACGCAATTGATACCGCGTTGAAATTAGAGCAAGCGCGAAACCGTAACGCATCATCATCAATTCCTGCTGGCATATTGCGCCAAACTGAAAACAGCGAACCACTAAGCGCCCAGGAACTTTCAGATCTTGCTGCACAATTCAATGCAGCGCGCGCGACAAATCAAACCGCAGCGTTGAACCAGTATTTGACCTACACAGAAACCGCTGCGACACCTGACAAAATGCTGTTGATTGAGGCCAGCCAATATCAGGCGCTGGAAATGTCACGTCTAGCAAATGTTCCGCCATACCTTGTGGGCGTTGCTACGGGCGCGTACTCATACCAATCAAGCCAACAGGCCCGCGCGGATCTCTACCTGTTTGGTGTGAAACTGTATGCAGATGCCATTGCTGGTGCGTTATCAATGGATAATGTTTTACCGCGTGGAACGTATGTTGAATTTGATGCTGATGAATACCTAGAGGAAAATTTTATGGCAGACAAAATGGACAGCACAGAAACCGTTATTGAGGAAAACACACAAGAGGAGTTAGCAAACCGATGATCAAACTAATTGCAGGCGATTTCACGCTAGACGCAGCGCAAGGCGAACAGCCACGCCGTTCAATTTCTGGAACCGCGGTTCCCTATAACGTGCCCGCCCGCGTCAGCGATGGCACAGAGGTAATTTTCCGCCCCGGATCCCTGCCCGTTGAAGGCAAGGCACCGCGCCTGTTTATGTACCACGATGCCTCAATGCCAGTTGGTGTGGTCACCGAACGCGTAGATACCGAACAAGGAATGATGTTTACAGCAAAAATCAGCGCCACCACATTGGGCAATGACGCGCTGGTAATGGCCGCGGACGGCACAATTGATCAGGTCAGCGTGGGCGTAAACCCAACCAAATTTTCTTACGATGAGGCAGGCACCATGATCATCGAAGCAGCCGAATGGCAGGAACTAAGCCTGGTACCAATCGGCGCATTTGGGGACATGGCCAACATTTCACAAGTGGCTGCAAGTATCCACCAAGAGCCAGAGGAAATCAGCAATACTGAAACACAGGAACCGATTGAAAAGGAAACAGAAATGTCCGAACCAGTAACACCAGCAGTTGAAGCAACAATTCCAACCGCACCAATTTTTGCACAGGCAAAGCGCGAATTTGTTTTGCCATCAGCAGGCGAATACATGGCCGCCTACCACATCGGTGGTGACACATTCGCAAACATCAACAAAGCAATTGCGGAATACACCGCATCGAAGCGGACACCATTACAAGCGGCAGCGGGCGATGTGCTTTCCACGGACACACCTGGCCTCTTGAATGTCAACGTGCTGGGACCATTGGTGCAGGATCTGAATTTCGTCAGGCCTGTAGTTGAAGCATTAGGCGCTCGCGCTTACCCAGACAGCGGTGCACAAAAAACATTCATTCGCCCAACGATTACCACGCACACTAGCGTTGCATCACAATCAACAGAATTGTCAGCAGTATCTGCAACCACAATGGTTATTGCATCAAACAGCGTGAGCAAAACCACGTTGGCTGGACAGGTCACATTGTCGGTGCAGGATATTGATTTCACCAACCCTGCCGCAATGCAGTTGATCTTGAATGACCTGATGGGTGAATACATGATCGCATCGGACAATTTCGCAGCCGATAACTTGCTTTCCGCTGCAAACTCATCTGGTGTGTGGGACGGAACCCCAGAGGATTTGTTGAAGTCAGTTTATGACGCAGCAAATGACGTTGCATCGGGCCGAAACTGGATGCCGACACACATGTTTGTTTCCGTTGACGTTTGGGCACAACTTGGCCAACTTGTTGACAGCAGCAAGCGACCATTGTTCCCATTCATCGGTGCAGGCCTCACAGGTCAAAACGCATTGGGATCATCAAGCGCTGGATCATGGAACGGAACCCCAATGGGTCTGCAATTGGTAGTTGACAGCAACTTTGCTGCAAAAACCATGATCATCACCCGCGTTGGTCAAGGCCAGGGCGATGCCTTCGAATTCTACGAAAGTATCCGTGGGTTGCAGAGCCTGGAAGCGCCTGCTGTTTTGGGTCGCACGATGTCATTCCACGGCTACGTTTCAACCTTCGCAGCAATTGGTGGAATGATCCGCAAGATCACCCAGGCCTAGTAGAAAGGCGGCCTAACCGCCATGGCTACTTACACAGTCACCAACAAATACCTGGTTGACAATTACGCAGTTTTGCAATTACTCACCCCCAATGAAATTGCAGTAGGGCAATCCATCACCGTTGCTGGTGTTGATGCAACATTCAACGGCACAGCATCGGTGGTGGCAATTCCCCAATACCTGTTCATTGGTGTTGATACGCAGGGTGACCTGCTTTATGACTACCAGATACCAATTCAAAATCAGGTGCTGTACGCCAAAACCGCGGACGATGTTGAACGCGTTGCAGCATCAGGAACTGTTGCCTATAACCCTGTTTGCACATGGATCACCGCAGCAAACATTGAGGATTGGTTAGGCATTGGAACCGCTACCGCAGCGGACACCACATTTCTGACGCAATGCGCCAGCGCTGCAAATGCCTACTGTTACCGCAAAAGATTAGAAAGCGGATACATAGACAGTTTGACCACCAGCCCGTCAGGTGACGTGACGCTGGGAACAATCCAATATGGTGGTGCGTTATACAGGCAACGTGGCAGTATTGATGTGTTCGCATCATTCAGCGAAATGGGCACAGCACCAACCACAGGCCTGTCCCCAATCATCAAACAGTTGCTAGGTATCCAACGCCCGCAGGTGGCCTGATGCCCGTTGCATACACAGACCTGTTCAATGAGGCGCTGGACGATCTGAAAACCAAATTGGAAACCATCACAGGTTTGCAAGTGGTAACAGATCCCAGAAACCTTGTA
>Ga0208022_1000473_pt1 | contig 13899 bp, 8 predicted proteins | sample ColrivemetaGS747_FD_187622 | JGI IMG/M metagenome (GOLD analysis project Ga0208022, IMG submission 187622) | Estuarine microbial communities from the Columbia River estuary - Freshwater metaG S.747 (SPAdes) (version 2) | ecosystem: Environmental > Aquatic > Marine > Intertidal zone > Estuary ...
CAAACGTGGTAGGTACAACGATTAGTGTAGGTACGATCTTAGCTACAACATTTACAGGTGGTAGTATGGGTTTGTCTGGTGATTTAGTTATCGGCGGAACTTTAACAACTGTGAATATAACTACAACAAATGTAGTTGATACAAATATTACATCTAGTAATATGAATGTTACGGGATTAGCAACTATTACAAATGCTAACATAACTATAGGTACCGTTGGGACTTTGATTAATACAAATTTAGTCTCCTCAAACACGAGTTCCGGTACAATGAATTTAAGTACAGGATTAACAGCTGGTACGATTTTAGCTACAACAAGCATAAGTAGTGGTGCGGTCAATGCAACAAACAGCACAGTAACCAACTCTGTTGTTACAAGTAGTACAGTAACAAATATTGTAGTTACAAATGTGAGTTCAGGTACATTGAACTTGAGCACAGGATTAACAGCTGGTACGATCTTAGCTACAACAAATTTGTTGGCTACCGGAAGTTCAAATACACTTGGTAATATATTCACTACAGGTGGATCCGTAGGTATTGGTACGACAAGCCCTGCTACAGATAATGGTTCTAGATTAAGCATCGTAGGATCTGCATTTGATTCATCAGGTATTTTAAGATTATATCCATCTACATTTGGTCAAAGGGCTGTTATTGGTTTTCACTCAGGTCAGACATCTGGTAGTCATTGGACTTTAGGTAGACAAAATGTTAGTAATGAATTTGCTTTAAGTCTTTCAACTAATACAGCTGGTATGTATTTTTTCGCCAATGGTAATGTAAGTTGTGGTCCGTTAACGACTACATCAGTAACAACTGGTATGATCTTAGCTACCACAAGTATAAGTTCAGGTGCACTTTACGCAACAAACAGCACAATTACAAATGTGGTAGGTACAACGATTAGTGCAGGTACGATCTTAGCTACAACATTTACAGGTGGTAGTATGGGTTTGTCTGGTGATTTAGTTATCGGTGGAACTTTAACAACTGTGAATATAACTACAACAAATGCTAACATAACTATAGGTACCGTTGGAACTTTGATTAATACAAATGCAGTTTCGACAAATGTGAGTTCTGGTACAATGAATTTGAGTACAGGATTAACAACTGGAACAATTTTAGCTACAACAAGCATAAGTAGTGGTGCAGTTAATGCAACAAACAGTACAATTACAAATGCAGTGAGAACAAATGTGAGTTCAGGTACATTGAACTTGAGTACAGGATTAACAACTGGAACGATTTTAGCTACAACAAGCATAAGTACTGGTGTAGTTAATGCAACAAACAGTACCGTAACCAATTTTGTTGCCACATCAATAACAGCTGGTCCAATCTTTGCTACGAATAATGTAAATGCTTCACAAAGTATTGTTGTACAGAATACAAATAGTGGTTCTAGTGCGTATTCTGCGTTGACTCTTGTAACAGATCAAGGTAATTTTAACATTTTTAAAAATTCTACAACAAGAACATCTGATGGAGGTGCGAATACAACTACAATACGTAATGACGGTGGTCCTTTGCGTTTACAAAGTAATACTGGTTTAGGTATATGGGTTGGATCAACTGGTAATGTGGGTATCAACACAACAACACCTGCATCGCCATTAGATGTTAAGGGTGATTCAACTTGGGGTCTTACAAGATTAGCACCAACTACATCTGGAGGTGAAACAGCTATAGGATTTTTTGCTCTTAGTGATTTTACAGCATCTGGACAAGCTACAAGTGGTAATTGGCTTTTAGGTACAGGAATTAATAATGGTGGTGCTTCTAATTTTAACTTGTTAAGAAATACTACAAATATGCTAACGGTTGTTACAAATGGTAATATAGGTATTGGTACGACTAGTCCAATTGCAAAACTTAATGTAAGTGGTGATACAGTAATACAAGGTGGTGGTTTAACGGTTAAAAACAGTCAAGTAAATGGTTATGGTAGTCTTGAATTACAAGGTACAGCTGGATCATATATAGATTTTGGACCAGACACGATAGATTTTAGAACTCGTATTGAACATATTGAAAGTAGTCGTAGTTTGAGTTTTCGTGTTGATGGTGGTACATACGCAATGACTCTTGCAAGTACTGGTAACGTTGGTATTGGAACAGCTAGTCCCGCTGCAAAGCTAAATGTAAATGGAGATACTGATTTGTTTGGAACTTTACGCGTTGGTTCGACTTCAAGTGCATCAACTTTTCTAGTTAATTTCGGAACGAGTGGTGGTGGTACTTATAGAAGTGCTTACTTATATGGCGATGGTACAAACATAAATTTTCTTAATCAACAAAATGGAGGTTTCAATTTTGGAACAAACAATAGTTTTAATAGATTAGTAATAGGTTCGGATGGTCGAGTGGGTATTGGTATAGCTTCACCAGCAAATAATGGATTGCAAATTAATAGTGGAGAACTCCAATTAGGACCAAACACTTCGAATGCGTTCCATATATATGCAGTTAGTGGTGGTTGTGAATTTTATAGTGGTAGTTGGGGTGCTGGTACTTTTCTTGGTAGATGGACCACAACAGGGTTGGGTTTAGGTACATATAGTCCATCGTGTGCATTAGATATAATAAATTCTACAGGATCATCAAATAAGCCATTCCTTAGACTTGCTAATTCAGCTGGTGGATCAGGTAATCAAGTAGGTATTATATTATCTCCATATACTGCTAGACCAGGTGGTGATTCAACTAAAATTATATCTATAGATGATGGTACTGCATCTGCTCATTTACTATTTTACACAGCTGAACCAGGTGGTTCAGCTACATCTACAGAAAGAATGAGAATTAGAAGTACCGGTAATGTAGGTATCGGATTAACATCACCTCTAGCTACATTGCACGTTAAAGGTAACGTTAATAGTGTAGGTCAACAACTTATATTGGAAAATTATTATTCTACTAGTAATATATATTGGAAATTAGGACCTGATAATGCGGGTAATAATATGACTATTTATAATCATAATACCCTTGGTGTTTGGATGGCGAACGATGGTAATACTTGGAATTCATCATCTGATCTTCGTGTTAAAAAAGATGTAGAAACACTTACTTCTGGTTTGGATGTGATAGATCAATTAAGACCAGTAAAATATAGATATAATCAAGATGATGCAGGAAAATCTCTTAGAATTGGTTTTATAGCTCAAGAAGTACGTGATTTGATTCCTGAAATAGTAGTTTCAAATCCTACAGAAGATTTTCCAGATGGATTATTAGGATTAAGTTTGGAATCGCTTGTGCCATTTTTAGTAAATGCGATAAAAGATTTATCAACAGACTTGCAAAAAACAAAATCCGACTTGCAACAAACAAGATCAGACTTGCAACAAACAGTGAATGATTTATTACAAAGAATTCAAGCATTAGAGAATCCTGCTTAACGAGTTTATAAAAAAACACATAGAAAAATATATAATATAAAGTGATGTTACTTACATGCAAATAATAGTAATGGTGTGACTAAGTAAGAGGATCATATGCTCATAATTCTAGTAATGGTATTCAGTTTTCTGTAAATGGTACAATTCCATCTGGATCTTGGACTGTAAAAGCTTATAGAATTATATAATTTTTACTCGTCTTATACAAAAATATGATAAATTTATGTCGAGTTTAATTTTAATTTTATTTTAATTTTAATTAATTTTTTATATTTTTATATAATATAAAAAATGGTTCTTCCTACTTCTGGTACGATATCAATTTCAGATATAAATTCTTGTGCAAGATTTACAAATGGTAATATGGGTATAAATACAACAAGCCCTAATTATAATTTAGATATTAATGGCACATTAAAAGCTACAACAATAACAACTGGGACCATCTTAGCCACAACAAGCGTAAGTAGTGGTGCACTTCACGCAACAAACAGTACAGTTACAAATGCAGTTTCGACAAATGTGAGTTCAGGTACATTGAACTTGAGTACAGGATTAACAGCTGGAACGATTTTAGCTACTACAAGCGTAAGCAGTGGTGCACTTCACGCAACAAACAGCACAGTTACAAATGCTGTGAGAACAAATATAAGTTCAGGTACATTGAACTTGAGCACAGGATTAACAGCTGGAACGATCTTAGCTACTACAAGCGTAAGTTCTGGTGCAGTTAATGCAACAAACAGCACAGTAACCAACTCTGTTGCCACAAATAGTTCAATATCCAACTTGGTCTCTTCAAACAGTACAATAGCTAACATCTTCTCTACACTTAGTTCAATTGGAACTTTGCGCACTGACTTGGGAGTTATGTCAGATGCTATTATGGTAAAGGCAAGTATTCTTACATCTTTGACAGTACCAAACTTGCTCGCTAGCACAAGCATAAGTAGTGGTGCACTTCACGCAACAAACAGCACAGTAACCAATTTTGTTGCCACATCAATAACAGCTGGTCCAATCTTTGCTAGTAATAATGTAAATGCTTCACAAAGTATTGTTGTACAGAATACAAATAGTGGTTCTAGTGCGTACTCTGCATTGACTGTTGCAACAGATCAAAGTAATTTTAACATATTTAAAAATTCTTCAACAAGAACAGCTGATGGAGGTGCGAATACAACTACAATACGTAATGATGGTGGTGCTTTGCGTTTACAAAGTAATACTGGTATGGGTATATGGGTTGGGTCAACCGGTAATGTGGGTATCAACACAACCGTACCAGGATCGACATTAGATGTTAAGGGTGATTCAAGTTGGGGTCTTACAAGATTAGCACCAACTACATCTGGAGGTGAAACAGCTATAGGATTTTTTGCTCTTAATGATTTTACAGCATCTGGACAAGCTACAAGTGGTAATTGGCTTTTAGGTACAGGAATTAATAATGGTGGTGCTTCTAATTTTACCTTGTTAAGAAATACTACAAATATGCTAACGGTTGTTACAAATGGTAATATAGGTATTGGTACAACTAGTCCAACTACAAAGCTTAATGTTAGTGGTCATACTGACATATTTGGATCTCTACGAGTTGGTGCGAATTCAAGTTCAACAAGTTTTCTTATTAATTTGGGGACGAGTGGTGTTGGTAGTTATAGAAGTGGTTATATATGGGGGGATGGTACAAATATAGAACTTTTTAATCAACAAAATGGTCATATAGTGTTTGGAACAAACAACACAAATAAAGTGCAAATAGCAGCTAATGGAAATGTTACGATTAATGGTTTGAGTGGTAGTTACCCACTTACTGTTTTCGGATCTAGTAATTCAGGTAGTATTGGTGGTTATGCTGGTTGGTCTGGAAACTATGGTTGGCAAAATCAAACAACTAGTTATGATGTTAGTATTTACAGTCAATACTTTATGATGTCAGGACAAGGTTTTGTCAGTGTATCAGATCAACGTATTAAAAAGGACATTATCGAGATTGAAGATGGAGAATCACTAAGTATTCTAAGACAGATCCAACCTAAACGTTACCGCTATATTGATGAATACAAACGTGGTACAGATTACGTGTATGGGTTTATTGCACAACAAGTTCGTGGAGTATTACCAGCTGCAAGTGGTTTGGTAAAAGATTTTATACCAAGTATAATGACATCAGCAACAGTAAGTTACGATTCTACAAATGATATTACAACAGTTACTTTAGTTGACAACAAACAACATAATTTGACATCTGAAAATAGTAACTCGCGAGTAAGATTTTTCGATGAAAATGATCAGAATACAGATCTAGAATTACACGAAATTGTATCTGGTGATATTTTCAAAGTAAAGGGTGAATTAAAGGGTGTGAATACGTTTGCTTATGGTGTTGAAGTTGATGATTTCCATACATTGAATAAAGATGCTATATTTACAGTAGCATTATCAGCATTACAACAAGTAGATAAAGAACTTCAAGAAACGAAACAAACAGTAAATGATTTATTACAAAGAATTCAAGCATTAGAGAATGCAAATTAAATCAAAAAACGCATATATTAAAAATACATATAGATTAAAATGCATATAGATTAAAATGCGTATAGATTAAAATGCGTATAGATCGAAAAATACATACGGGTCGAAAAATACATACAGTATAAAAAATGTATATGGATCGAAAAACGCATATAAACAAATAATTAAAATATATTTAATTATTTTTTTTACCTATATATAATATATGGCACAAAATACGTTTAATCCTATAAATATATTAGATACAACAGATGCTACTGGAATTGGATCTGGTGGTTCTTTAACAATAGGTGGAGGTGCATCTATTGGAAAAGATTTTTATGTAGGAGGGAATATATCAATTTCTGGTACAACAACAAGTTTTTCAGACAATATCGTATTGATAAATAAAAATCCAACGAATTCGTGTGATACGGGTTTATTATTTCAAAGATTTACAAATGATATATCAAACGATCAAAATTACAGTGGTATTTTATATTCAGAAATTTCAGATGAATTTCATTTTGGATATGTGTCATCTGATATTAATAGAAGTAATGCAACAATAGATTCTTTTGTGAGAATAAAAACAAATGGGATTAATTCTATTGGAAATTCAAACACGCTTGGTAATATATACACTACTGACAACGGATCAGTCGGTATTGGTACGACAAATCCAGTTACTCGTCTGAATGTTATAGGTACTGCAACTGGTACAAATGGAACAGTATTAATTACTGGAGGAGATGAATGGGGTCATGGTTTACACGTTGCGTCTGATGATTCACTTAAAAGACTAGGATTTAATAATAATGGAATAATAGGGAATATATTTGCATTTAATTACGCTACATTGACTCCACAAAATTTAATCTTACAATATCCAGGTGGAAATGTGGGTATTTGTACTACTAGTCCATCACATACACTTGATGTGAATGGTGGTTTGTGTTCAACTAATTTTACTACAACTAATGCTTTAATCACTAATGTTACAGTTGGAACAATAAATCTCACCACTATGAATAGTATTAGTTCTACAAATATCGTAACAACTGTTTTAACAGCTGGATCTATTCGAACATCAGATATCTCTCTTAATGGTAATTTAGTAGCAACTGGTGATATTACTGCATTTGGAAGTTTATCAGATCGACGTCTTAAAACTAATATCGTGGATATTGGTAGTGAATCTGCATTAAATATAGTTAGATCTCTTCGTCCTGTTACATTTGACTGGAAATCAGATATTTTTAATGAATCTAAAAGAGGATCTTGTGATGTGGGTTTTATTGCTCAAGAAGTTGAAGAAATTATACCACAAGCTGTAGCTGAATATCAAGAAATGAATAGTGGTACTTTTTATAAAAATATTAAACATGAACGTTTAATACCATATTTGGTTGGTGCTATACAAAAATTAGAAAATATAAATAAAAAACTTGAACAATTTATTCACTTAAAATTTCCAAATGAATATAATTAACCTAATATTTTATTCAAGTTGTGTCCATTTATGTTGTATCATTATATCATTACTATTAATAAATAATTTTTTTACTTTGACAATTTTTAATAAATAAACCGGTTAATACCATTAACTATAGTTTTACAATGTAAACTATCATATATTTTATTCAAAACAATATTTTTAGATAAAACAATGTCATTTATACTATTTTTCAATTTTTCAAAATCATACTGGAAATAAAGTATATCGGTATCGGAATCATAAATTCCATGGGTTATACCGGAATAATCGGGTGCACTACATTTAAAATCATATATAAATTTAAAATGTTTAAATTCAGGTAATAAAGAGTCTTCTTCATTAATACAGTATCGTATTGGGCATTTTGAATAATTATTAATAATCATATTATATAAATTCTATATGATTATTATATTTTATATTTCAATTATTCCTTGACAGCAGAAATTAACACCGACATTTCCACCCGTTGTATAAATATTACCCAAAGTATTTGAATTATACGGTACAGTTAAACTACCATTCAGTACAGTTAAGTACAGTTAAACTACCGTTCAGTACAGTTAAGTACAGTTAAGTACAGTTAAACTACCATATGTTTAACAGAGGTTTGTTGCTTAATATGGATTTTTAGAACGAGAGAAGGATATTTTACAAATTGAATTTTTAATAAAAATAATGAAAATTAGAGAATGTCTTCTGAAGATTTACCAACTGAGATAATAGGTTATATAGCAAGTGTTTTAACTATTCTAAGTTTAATTCCACAACTTGTAAAAATTATTGTAAACAAAAGTGCTAAAGATGTAGCATTAGAATCTTATTTTATATTTGTTATATTGGATACATTATGGTTATATTATGGTATTAAAAAAATAAATTTTCAAATAATTATAGCGAATTCAACTTGTGCATTGATATCTGTCATAATTTTAATTTTAGGTTATTCTTATAAAAATAACAATAAAGAAGATGAACCTCAAATGATAAAGATTTAGTTGAGAATTACATTTTTTTTACAAAGTTAATAGTGTGCCATTTTTTTTCAAAATGTTTTTTTTGATCGTTAATATAATTTGCGTCATACATTTTATAGTTTTCAATAATATAAAGTGTTTCATTTAATAATTGATCATATTCTGATTTATCATAAACTCCAAGAGTTTTATTTAAGTGTTCTTCTCCTATTCGTCGTAATAATTCAAAACTATTGGTTAATTCTATTTTTGCTGTAATTAAATTTGATTGTTCTATATCATTTAATTTATCAAAATCATCTTCGTAAGTGTAGTTTGTATCCAATGTCGTTTTATAATTTTCAAAACACATAGATATTTCTTTTGTTGTGGTAGGGTTTCTAACAGTTACAACGAGTATACTATCAGATGTTATATCAAATGTTATTTGAAATTTAGTATTTTTTTTACATGGTATTTTTAATGTGCCTATAAACAAATTATCTTTCACAAAACGTTTTTCACCTTGATAAACGTGTATGTCAAGTGTAGATTCAGATTCAGAATCATCTGGATTTGCAAGAAAGTTTTCTGTTCTACTAGTAGGTATGACTGTGTTTTTAGATATTATTGGTGACATTATACCACCTATTGTTTCAACACCTAAAGACATTGATATTGTATCAAGGAATGTTATGTCTATATCTGAATCTCGGTTAAAAAGAGATGCTTGTACAGCTCCACCAATACTTACTGTATGATCTGGATTTAATTGGTTACAAATAATGATGTTATTATCAAAATGATCTAGGAGTATCTCTTTTATTTTTGGTATACGTGTTGTTCCACCAACAAAAATAATTTTATCAATGTGTACTCCATCTGAAATGTCTTGTATTAATAATTTAAATTTATTAAACCACTGGTTGTTTATTGTTTCAAACAATCGTCTATTGATCTCGATTATCATATCTTTGTTATCAATGTTTTCCAAAAATATTTTGTCATCTGTTTTAAAAGATAAATTATGTTTAGTCTTTTCTGATATTTTATATATTTTTTGTAAATTCTTAACAGAAATTGCACCTGTAATTTTCGATGACTCACCTGTAATTTTCGATGACTCACCTGTAATTTTTGACGTAATATACGTTGTCAAGTTATTAGTTATATCATTACCCCCAAGATTTTTATCACCGTTTGTTTTTAGTACTTCAAAAAAGGAATTTTCATAATCGGCATCAAGTAATGTACAATCAGTCGTTCCACCACCACTATCTATTACTAATACAATTTCATTTTGTGTTAGGATGTTCGCATTTTGTTGTGGACCGTTTTGTTGTAGGATGTTTGATGGGGTATTGTTATGTGAGTTGTGATATATATATGCTAATGTGGCTGCTGTTGGTTCATTTAGAATTCTTATGGTATTGTATCCTATATTTTGTAAACACGTTTTAATCATTTGACGTTGATTAATATCGAATTCTACAGGAACTGTTATAACAATATCGTTTGATAAAACATCGTTTGAAATGTTAGCGTAGTTTAATAGATGTGATAGGAACATTTCGACTAATTTATTAATAGTAAAATGATGTAACGTGTTATTATATAATGTGGTTATACAACAAAAATCAGATAATTTATCTTTTGATATGTGAAGGTGTTTAAAACAATTTTGAAGATCTTTGTTTTGTAAATAATTGGTATAAGTGATACCAAATAGACGTTTGAAATTTGTAATGACAGTGCCACCCTTTGTTTTTTCCAGTGCCGTTTCACCGTATAATATTTCATCGGTTGTGTTATCGAAATATAAACAACTTGGAGTTGTATAGTTTCCAAGTTGATTTGTGATAATATTAACTATTTTATTATTGATATATGATATACAAGTATTAGATGTACCGAAATCTAAACCTAAAGTGATCATTATTTGATGTAAAATGAGAAAAAAATAATAGAGTTTGAATGTACATAATTAACAATTAACAATGAACATTATTCGAGATTATTTTATAGGTATACTTATAAGTATACTTATATATTTATGATTTGTTATGATGTATTTGAAAAAGTGTCACAATATTTATCTATACAAGATATGATATCGTTTTTGATGTTAAACAAAGAGTGTTATGGTTTGTATAAACATAATAAGAAATATAATGATATATTGTTTGTAAAAAAGTTTTTGCAATTTTTGAATTTGGATACATTTGAATATAAAATTTTGGAGGGTGATCCAAAAATGTTATTAAAAATGTATTTTTATTTCAAGAATCATCCCAGTGCACATTTATCTGATATTTTAGTATATATGATTGATAATTCTATAATTGATTATGATTTTTTCCGTTTTATTTCTTCAAAATGTATATTTAAAAATATGTTACGTATTGACAATACTTATATATATAGGTGGGAAAATAATACGTATATTTATATGAGTGATATCGAGTATATATTACAATACGGTGACTCCAAACATTTAGATATAATATTGAGTTCTTTTGATGTATCTATGGTTACGATGACACATATATTTAATTGGAGATTATTTTCGCATAAATTTTGTGGTACGCAAAGGTGTTTAAAAGTTTTGATAAAGTATATGTTTATAAAACATTGTTTTGGTATGTTTTGTAGTGTAGATCATACACTTTTTTTATCGTGTTTTGTATCATTAATAAAATACAAAAAGACAGATGTTGTTAGGTATACATTAGAAAAAAAGAGGAAATATATCAAGACAGGACATTTAGATTACAATTATTTACTTAATGTATGTGTTGAAATGGAAGATCGCAAAATATTCAAGTTACTATTGGACGAATACAACTATGACAACTATGACAATTCTATTTCAAGGGAATTGTTGGTAATTAATACCCATCATATTATCAAACATTTAAGAAATGGTAAGATTAATTATATTGTATATTTAGTGAATCATTATTTAGGAAATTCTATAGATAAAGATTTTTACGTAGATAGTATATGTGAATCAATAGATGATCTTGTAGTAAAAAACGATTTTGATGAATTACAAGAGTTGAATAATTTAAAAAAATTTTTATCACGTGACAACTTTGAAATGATTAGAAAGAAATTGTATAATGTATATAAGGAAAGAAACATTGAAATGCAAGTTAATTTATGAATTGTTTGCGTATTTGTGCATTTATTGTGTGAATTTAAAAATAATTTATTAAAAAATGAATAAAAAGCAACATTGAATAATTTTAATGTCGATTAATATTATATCATGTGTAGTTAATCATAAAAACAATTTAGCGATTGGTAGGAATGGTAGTTTATTGGTACATTTAGTTGATGATTTAAAAAATTTTAAAAATATAACTACTAACAGATTATTAAAAGAGACATTTTTGGATAGGAATGTTGTGTTGATGGGTAGAAAAACGTGGTTTTCTATACCAAGAGAAAACAGGCCATTGAAGGGTAGATTAAATTTGGTTTTAACAAGAGATACTGATTTATTAAAGTTGTCACCTTTTCCTAAAAAGATTAAACAAAAGGCGAGTAGTTATGACAAGGACGTATATTTTATAACATATGAAACGTTTGAAAAGTTTTATGAATGTATGAATCCAAATGTGTTTGTGATTGGTGGAGGAGAAGTATATAATAGTTTTTTAAGTTCGGAAAAATATCAACCATCAAATGTGTTTTTAACTGAAGTGTATGGATATAAAGGTTTAGAACCCGATACGTTTATTAGTGGTTTAACACAAGAATATAGATTGATTGGTGTATCTGATAAAATAATTGATAAAGATTGTGGTGTGAGTTTTCGTTTTTTGGAATACAGATATTTCAAGGATTTTAAAACAGATGAAAATAAGTATTTGGATGTATTAAGGGATATTTTGGCTACTGGAAATTCGAGAGGTGATAGAACAGGAGTTGGTACGATTAGTGTATTTGGGAAACAAATAGAATTTGATATATCTACAAATATTCCTTTATTGACGTCAAAACGTGTTCCTTGGAAACATGCTATTCACGAGTTGCTTTGGTTTATACGTGGTGATACAGATGCCAAGATTTTACAAAAGAGTGGTGTAAAAATTTGGGACGGAAATACATCTAGAGAATTTTTAGATAATCGTGGTCTGCATCATTATGAACCTGGTATATTAGGACCTGGTTATGGTTGGCAATGGAGATTTTTTGGTGCAAAATATAGTCAAGCATTTTCTGATACATCAATTATTGATAGAACAAAAATAGGTGGTTTTGATCAATTGGCATATGTTGAAAATTTATTACGAAAGGATCCATTTAGTAGAAGGATAATGATGTCATATTGGAATCCAGTAGATTTTGATAAAACAAGTTTGCTTCCGTGTCATTTTACGTGCCAATTTTACGTAACGGAAAGAGGTGGTGAACGTTATTTAAGTTGTCATTTCGTTATGAGATCAAATGATATGTTTTTAGGTAATCCTTTTAATATTTTTAGTTATGCGGTATTAACTTATATTTTGGCAATGAGATGTAATATGAAACCTGATCGTTTAGTTTATAGTGTAGGTGATGCTCATATTTATAAAAATCATTTACAACAAGTTGCTGAACAATTATCACGACCTTTGAGACCTCTTCCTAAACTAAAAGTGAATCACGAAATTCGTAATAAACGAATAGAAGATATAACAATTGATGATTTTGATATTATTGGTTATCACCCATTTTCATCTATTTCTGCTTCAATGGCTGTCTAAAAAATTTAATAAAAAATGAATTAAAAGTAAAATAAATTAAAAGTAAATTATGAGACTACTATTTTTTGCTTTACCTTTTTTATCACTATCTTGCAATGATAACAATACTAGAATTATAAAAAAAATTACACCTACACCTAAACTAAAACCTAAATTTAAACCTAAATTTAAACCTACACTAAAATTTAAACCTAAAATTAAACCTACACGCGTGGGACTTATTCCTACAATTAGTGGTAAAAGGGCAACGTTAACGTATTTTACAGATTCAACTACGCAATGTTATGGTAGTAATATTCCAGTTGGAAATGCACTGGCAGTGAATCCTTTGTTATTGGGTTTTACAACTGATGATTGGATTAATCGTTTTTCTAATGTAGAACCGAATAAGATCCCTTGGTGTGGTAAAGCGATGAAGGTAACAGTAAATGGAATGAGTTTTACAGGAACTATTATTGATACTTGTGATCCAGTAGGTAATCCATTTACAGATCCAGTATCAGGTGAGACAATTGGTGGAAAATGTGGCTATACTAATGTTATAGATTTATATGGCGAAACAGGTAGGTCATTTTTACAAAATGCAGTAGGTGATGATTTTTATCAGGGTGATTTAGAATGGGAAATTGTATAGGTGTTTGATAAAAAATTGAATAAAATGTGTAATTTATTAATGTTTATAACAAATGTTGTCTTTTTTTGATTTTGGTGAATCTAATACTCGTAGTTTATTTCATTTTTTGCAGGATTCACTTGCAAAGAATTAT
>Ga0208022_1000488_pt1 | contig 13643 bp, 22 predicted proteins | sample ColrivemetaGS747_FD_187622 | JGI IMG/M metagenome (GOLD analysis project Ga0208022, IMG submission 187622) | Estuarine microbial communities from the Columbia River estuary - Freshwater metaG S.747 (SPAdes) (version 2) | ecosystem: Environmental > Aquatic > Marine > Intertidal zone > Estuary ...
GCACTCCATCCCAAAGTCGACGTCGCGGATGGCTTTGCCGTTGCCCAGGTCACCCTTGAAGAACACCCGGATGCCCTGGCCGCTGGGGCTGTACTCGGCGTAGGTGTTCTCGAGCAGCGCCTCGACCTGGGGGTGGATCTTGCCGGCCGTGATGCAATTGTCGAAGTCGAGCGCGCAGATGCCCCACTGCTGCAGAGATGCGAAGCCGACACCGTCGAACCCACGGCGTGCAGCTGCTGCCTTCGCAGCGTCGAACGTGACCAGGTTGCTGATGTCGGAGGGTCCGCCCTGCTCACCGTGGCGCTTACCGCCGTTGGCGTAGTACGGGACCTTGCGCGGTTTGCCGCCCCCTGGGACGGCTTCAAACCGCCAAACGACCCAGGCGGGAAGATCACGGATCGCGGCCGGGGCCTCGACGTTGCGCAGGTGTGGGGTGATGTGGGCCACGTTACTCATGCGCCCCCCGAATAAAGAACTGAAACATTGGCGACTTTCAAAGGCGCCATGGGTGGGGATTCCGCAGTCGCCAAACCTTACCCGCTGTCCACGGGCCGGAACCCCCACCCATGGCGGGACAGTTGGTTTGGCGTCCCGACTTTAGCAGAATGCAAAGTCCTGCAGTTAAAAAGAAAAGCCTTTTCGCTCTCTGATCAAGGCTTCTTTTGCGCGGTTGCGTTTGGGTAGAGGCAGCCAGGCCACGTAGAACCCGTCGTCGACCCACGGGCCTGTCGTGTGGATGCCCCCAATGGTCAGCAACTGCACCTTGTGACCGCCTGGTGGTTTTGGGTCACCCGCTGCAGGGTAAAGATACTCGGACCCACCCGCCTGGTACTTAATATCACCCATTCACACCTCATATCCGTAAACGCGCAGCCAAGCGCCGCGGAACTCGACCTCGCCGCGCAGGCGAGCAAGTGAGTGGTATTCGCACACCCAGTCGATTCCGTGACGTCGGACCAAGACGACAACGTTACTGCTAGGGAGCATTACGCGCATGCCAACCCGCAGCCGCCGCATAATCATTCGTCGCTATAACGACCGTTCGCCTGCATCAGCGCGGCAATGAAGATGCCGATACCCACACCGAACCACAAAAAACAGAGTGCTTCAATCCAGCTCACGACTCGACCTCCAAGGTTGATATTTCGACAATCGGAAATTCACTGATGAGCGCTCGCTCACCCAGACACTTCTGAGCAAACTCGCACGCCCGGCACGCCGAGACGATGTCGGTGCGATAAACGATCGGCAGCCGGCCCCTGCTCGCTTTAGCCATCGCCTTGGTCTCGCGCTCGATCGCAGCGCCAAGGTCAGCCGAGGCCTGGCGATGGCCGCCAGAGAGTTGATACAGATACCCCCGACTGGTGCCGCAGCGATGCGCCAGGAGTTCTTGCTCGTCGGATGTCGCTAATGACATCCAGTTCTTGATGACGGAGATCGTTTTCATGCCTCGATCTTATAGCAAACTGTAAAGCGCTTGCAGCAAATTGAGTGAATTGCTACTGTTTGTCAATGCAATCCGTGTATGAAATCCGCCGGGTGAACCTGCGCTCGCTGATGACGCAGTGGGGTGGGCCCACGAGCCTGTCCCGCAAGCTCGGGCACGCTAACGGGTCCTACCTGGCGCAGCTGATCGGGCCGCACCCATCCCGGGAGATCAGCGAGAAGGTCGCGCGCGAAGTGGAGGGCAAGCTAGGCCTGGCCATCGGCTGGCTCGATCAAGAGCACGCACCAGGCTCCACGGTACTGGACAACGCGGCGCTGAGCGATTGCGTGACGCAGGTCTAAGACCCGACCCGGACCGATATGCAAATCTGGTCAGCCTTGTCTACGACAACATGCGCCTGCAGGGCAGAGTGGATGAGACCTACATCAAACGCCTGGTTAACCTCATCCGGTAAGGGACCCAACATGAGCAACGAAGAACTGCAGCAGCGCATCTCATATCTTGTAGAGCACGGAGGCCTGTACGACGATCCACTAGCAGACATCCGGCGCACAGCGAAAGTCGCGGTGGTGTTGTCTGGTGTCACTCTCGTCGTGCTTGCACTTGTGCTGATCTTTCACACGTAAGAATTCACGGTGTGACGAAAAGGCCCGGATTTACCGGGCTTTTTCTTGCCCGAGCGTTTTAGCATGTGCTACAGTCTCTACGTGTTGTACCGATAAACAAACGCAAGGAGCAAACGACATGACAACACCCGCCCAGCAGCTGCTGGTAGACCTGAAACCGATCTTCGACCGCTGCCGCGAACAGCTGGCCACGATGGACCCTGAAGTCCTGGCCGGCTTGAAGGCCCTCAACATCCTCGAGGACCTGGTCGATTTCCACAAAAGCTGTTTCGGCTTCGTCACCAGCGACGAAGAGCACGAGTGCCTGGCAAAGATCGTCTGCGAAGCCGCGGACACCCTCTCGGAAGCCTACAAATGAGCCAAACCCGCCAGGCGCATCTGCTGGGCCTGCTGGCCCACGGACATCCATTTCGGATTTCCGTTCTTCTGACGGCCATCCTGTTCAACGTTCCCGCTCACGTCATCGAGCGTGAGTTCTATCGCTAATCAACTGAAAGACCATCATGTACCACGACGACTTTGAACCTACCCAACCCACGCCCCGCAAACGCACCTTGAAAGACTCAGCTGTGGATGCGCTGTTCGCGATCGCCCTGGGCGGCGTGTTTGCCCTGGTTTTGGTTTTCGGCCTCGCGGCTTAAATGGGCTACGACCCAAACTGGCCATTCCCCCAGTACGACGAGTACGACGAGCACGGCAAACAGCTGCTGCCGGCTGACTGGAACAAGCGCCAGCCAAAACAGAACCACTACCCAACCGACGTCGAAGAGGCACCGCTGTGATTATCCAAAAGACCGACGCCTGGGAGCTGGAAGTTGAAACAAAACCTGGCCCCTACGGCACCGCCATCATCTTTTTGTCTTACGTGCCGACGGCACGCAGGCCCGAGAAGCAAACACAATTCAAGCTTCTGCTACAACGCCACGAGCTCGAAGCCCTTCAAAAAGTTTTGTCTGACGCTTTAGCATCCGCTACACTTTAAACCCACATTGCCAAAGGACACCGACATGATCCAAGTCACTCTTAACTTTAAGACCATCGAAGCAGCCCGCCAGGCGCTGCTCGACATCCCCGTCAGCGCCCTGGTCGGCGGACCAGAACCGGAGGAAGTTGAACTCCCAAAGCCTGTGAAGGCTGCGAAGCCTGCCCCAGAGCCGGTGGATGTCCCGCTCCCCGTTATTGTGGCGCCCGTGGAGGTCCAAGCCCCGGCCGCTGCGCCCGTGGTGATTGAGTACTCAACCCTGCAGAAGGCTGTCCTGGCCCTGGCCGGCAAGTCTCGCGACGCTGCTGCCGCGATCGCTGCATCGTTCGGCGTGAAGACCTTCAAGGAGCTCGCCCAGGACAAGTGGGCCGACGCGCTCGAGGCTGTCAACGAGCGCCTTGCAATCCTGGAGGCCTGAGCCATGGGCGCGCACTCAACTTGGTCGGCATCGGGCTTCGAGCAGAAGATGCTCTGCCCGGGCTCCCACGTCCTGCAAGCCGGCCTGCCGAATACCTCGAGCAAGTACGCTGCCGAGGGTACCGCTGCGCACCAGGTCCTGACCTGGTCGCTGCAGCAAAGCCGTCCGGCGGCGGCTTATGTGGGACAAACCATCAACGTTGAAGGCTTCGACATCGAAGTCGACGACGACATGGCCGAATACGTCCAGACCTGCATCGACTACGTGCACGACGCTGCTGGCGAGGGCGTCATCCTTGTCGACCAGCGCGTGAACTATTCGACATACCTCGACGTGCCCGAGTCCGCCGCCTGGGGCACCGCGGACGTGATCATCATCCGAGACGACGAGATCATCGTTGTCGACTTTAAGTATGGGCGCGGTGTTGAGGTGTCGGCCGAGTCCAACCCACAGATGAGCCTCTACGCGCTGGGCGCCCTGCAGGCATACCAGGGGCTGGTCGGTGACTTCAAACGGGTGCGCATGGTCATCAGTCAGCCGCGCATAAAGTCAACGCCAAGCGAGTACGACCTGACGGTCGACGAGCTGGAGTACTGGGCGCACTTTGCCGCGCGCGGTGCAGTGGACAAATGCAACAACGCAAAAGTGGCGCCAGAGGTCGATGGCTGGGTTGAGGTGTTCCTGCAGCCAGGGGAAAAGCAGTGCAGGTTCTGCCGTGCGAAGGCTACGTGCCCTGCCCTGGCCGAAAAGGTTGAGCGAACCGTTGGAGCTGACTTTGAGGACATCGAAGTCACGCAAACCCGCATCACCCTGTTCAAAGAAGATGCCGAGTCCATCAAGCCCTCGCTGATCGCTTCTCACTTAGCCGCGGTCGACATGATCGAAGACTGGTGCAAGGCGGTCCGAGCTGAAGCCGAGCGCCGCTTGCTGGCTGGCAAAGATGTCCCGGGCTGGAAAATCGTACAGGGCAAACGCGGTAACCGCGCCTGGTCTAAGCCGGCCGACGTCGAGGCCCTGCTCAAGTCAATGCGCCTGAAAGAGGCGGAGATGTACGACTTCAAGCTGATCAGCCCGACAACGGCCGAGAAGCTGCACAAGACGGAGGTCATTGGCCCCCGTCAGTGGGCAAAGATCCAGGAATTTATTTCTCAGAAAGACGGGTCGCCGCACGTGGCGCCCGAATCCGATTCACGTCCGGCGCTCGAGATCAGGCCGGTCGCTGATGACTTTGATCTCGTCGCTTAACTCATCCAACCACTAGGAGATATTCAATGACTACTATCAACACCCCCATCGGCCGCGTCATGATCAAGAACGCTCGCCTTGCATTCCCCAATGTCTTCGAGGCCAGTTCAGTCAATGGCGAAGGCGAGCCGCGTTTTGGTGCCACGCTCATCCTGAGCGACGAAGAGCAGATCGCCGCCGTCAACAAGGCTATCGAGGCCGTTGCAAAAGAGAAGTGGGCCGCCAAGGCCGACGTCAACCTCAAGGCCCTGCGTGGTGCCGGCAAGGTGGCCCTGCGCAACGGCGATGAGAAAGCAAACTATGACGGCTTCGAGGGCAATTACTTCGTTGCTGCCAGCGCAAAGGCCAACGCCAGGCCCACGGTGGTCGACGGTCAGCGCCAGCCGATCACGGAACGCGACGGCAAGATATACGCCGGCTGCTACGTCAACGCGTCGATCGAGATCTGGGCGCAAGACAACGCATACGGCAAGCGCGTGAATGCCACTCTCCGCGGGTTGCAGTTTGTCCGCGATGGAGAAGCATTCGGCGGCGGCCGCCCGGCTGCAGCTGACGAGTTCGACGTGACTGAAGGTGCTGGCGCAGAAGATTTCGCCTAAAAAAAAAAGCCCGCCGAAAGGCGGGCAATCTCACGGAGTCGAAGTGAACGCCCCACTATTGTAGTGGGGCTCTTTTTGTGAGGGGCCGGGAATAACCATTAAGCACTGCGGTGTGGCCCCTCGCCAAAGGACGAAAGGAAACCATGAAACGCCTTCTTGCAATCTCCGCCCTGCTTGCCTCGAGCGCTCACGCCGACCCCTGGACCGGTCCCGATAAGACTTTGCACTTCGTCGGAGGTGCTGCGATTGGCGCCTCGGTGACCCTATACACCGGCAACCCGCGCGATGGCCTGCTGGCCGGAGTCGGTGTCGGCCTGGCAAAAGAGTTATACGACAGTCGGCACAAAGACAGCCACACGCCCAGCGCCAAAGACTTTGCAGTCACTGCCCTGGGCGCGGCGGTTGGCGCGTACACAGGCCTGGTGATTCGCCGCCAGTTCATCGGCTACGCAACCTCCTTCTGACATGACAATTCTCTGGTTTGACTGCGAGACCTACAGCGAGTGCGATCTCAAGGCGCACGGCACCCACCGCTACGCCGAACACCCCAGCACCGAGATCACCGTCGCGCAGTGGGCCCTTGATGACGACGAGCCAACCGTTGAGGACCTGTCCCGCTACAAGGGGTGCAGCATGGCCCTGATGGACATGCTCGAATCTCCCAACGTCACCGTCATTGCACACAACAGCGCTTTCGACCGCACCCTGCTGCGCCACTGCTGGGACGTAGACATCCCCGTGGAGCGCTGGCAAGACACGATGATCCAGGCGATGGCCCACGGCCTGCCTGGCAGTCTCGACAAGATCGGCCAGATCGTCGGCCTCGAAGCGGACCAGGCCAAGGACAAGCGCGGCCGCGATCTGATCCAGCTGTTTTGCAAACCCCGCGCCAAGAATTCAACACTGAGGAGAGCAACCCGTGAAACACACCCCAGAGAGTGGGCCGAATTTCTTGAGTACAGCCGCCAGGACATTGTCGCAATGCGTGCAATCAGCCAGCGACTCCCGACCTGGAATTACCGAAGCGGTCACCCAGAGCTTGGTCTGTGGCACCTCGATCAGCATATCAACGACCGAGGGGTGGCAGTTGATAGAGACCTCGCCCTGGCAGCAATTGGAGCTGTGGCCACAGAGCAAAAGCGACTGAAGGCAGAGGTCATCGACGAGACCGACGGCCAGGTGAGCAGCGCGAGCAAGCGCGATCAGCTGCTGCAGCACATCATCGATGCTTACGGCATCGAGCTCCCTGACATGAAGGCCGACACTCTCCGCCGCCGGCTCGACGACCCGGACCTACCGGCCGGTGTTCGCCTGCTGCTGTCGATCAGGCTCGAGGCAACGAAGACCAGTACAGCCAAATACGCCGCCCTGGTCAAGGCCACCAGCGCCGATGGCCGGCTGCGCAACACCCTGCAGTTCGCCGGAGCCCTGCGCACGACGCGCTGGGCCGGGCGGATCTTCCAGCCCCAGAACCTCCCCCGCCCCTCTCACGGGTTTGACGGGGAGGCGCAGGACGCAGGCATCGAGGCACTGAAAGCCGGCGCCGCTGACCTGGTCCACGACAGCGTGATGCAGCTGACCGCCGACTGCATCCGCGGTTGCATCGTGGCGCCACCCGGCAAGAAGTTGGTCATCTCGGACCTGTCCAACATCGAGGGCCGCGGCTTGGCCTACTTGGCCGGCGAGCGGTGGAAGATCAAGGCGTTCGCCGAGTTTGACACGTTCAAGCTAGACGACAGTGGCCAGCGCATACCGGACGGCAAAGGCGACTACCTGCGCATGGGCGCCGACCTCTACAAGCTCGCTTATGCGAGGTCGTTCAACGTCGATGCGAAGGACGGCAGCAAGAGCCAGAGGCAGATCGGCAAGGTGCAGGAGCTCGGCCTCGGGTATGAGGGTGGAGTCGCTGCGTTCTTGACCTTTGCCGTTGTCTATGCCATGGACCTGGCAGACCTGGCCAAGGCGGTGTGGGCCACGGCATCGAGCCAGGCGCTCGAGGATGCGCAGGGCGTGTGGAGCTGGGCGAAGAAGAACGAAAGAACCCTGGGCCTCTCAAACGAAGTTTACGTCGCGTGCGAGATCCTGAAGAAGGCCTGGCGAGAAGCACACCCCTGCACTGTCGCACTGTGGAAAGCCGCGGGCGAGTCAGTCCGGGCGGCGATCAACAACCCGGGTGAGACATTCCCGATCGGCCAGCACCTGAAAGCCCGCCGAGATGGCGCCTGGCTGCGCATCCGCCTGCCCTCTGGTCGCTATCTATGCTACCTGAACCCCGAGGTCGATGACGCAGGGCAGATCAGCTACATGGGCGTGAACCAGTACACGCGCAAGTGGGATCGGCTCAAGACCTACGGCGGCAAGCTGATCGAGAACGCCACCCAGGCTTTTGCCCGCGACATCCTGGCCTACAACATGCCTGCTATCGAACGGGCCGGCTATTCGATCGTGCTCTCGGTGCACGACGAGTTGCTGACCGAGACGCCAGACACCGACGATTACACCGTCGAAACCCTGAGCGCCATGATGGCCACCGCGCCGAGCTGGGCCCAGGGCATCCCCCTGGCAGCTGCTGGATTCGAGACAACAAGATACAGAAAAGAGTGATCACTAACCTTTAGCAGGTGCTACAGTTACGCACACACTAGGAGGCCAAGAATGGATGGATCTGAAACCCGTGAATACGGGAGCGAAGTGCGTAGGTTGAAGCTGGGGGATCTGATCCTTTGCCAGCGCTTGACCAAGGGTGAATGGGAGACCTTTTACGAGATCGAAACCGCGGACGATAGCGCTGAAGCCTTGTCTTCGTTTGCGTGCCGAATCATGCAGCGAAAGCTGGACGGCCTGCCCGTACTGTGCGAAAGGGTTGGTGATGCGTGAATCGGTGATCGAGGCGTACCTAGCCAAGCAAGTGAAGGAAGCCGGCGGAGAGATCAGAAAGGCGGAGTGGATCGGCCGCCGAGGCGCACCGGACCGTCGGGTGATGTTGCCGGGCCGGACGCCAGTCTGGGTTGAACTCAAGGCCCCGGGCGAGAAGCCAACAGCGCAGCAGATTCGAGAGCACAACCGCATGCGACGCCTGGGCGAGCTGGTCGAGGTCATTGATTCAATCGAAGGTGTTCAGGAGTTTATGAAATGAACCCACCCAACAATTCAAAGAAGCGCTGCATCAAGATCAACGCAATCACCCAGGCGGATTTGATCGCCCACATGATCGAGGGAATTCACAGCTGCCAGGGCCTGGCAGATCTCACAGGCCTGCACTACGTCACGGTGCTGCATTACACCCGGGAGCTGCACAGGGCCGGTGCTGCTCACATCGCGAGCTGGGAGAAGGACGTCCGCGGGCGCGATAGCGTCAAGGTCTACAAGCTCGGCAAAGGCAAAGATGCGAAGCGCGAGAAGCTCTCGAGCATTGAGCGCCAGGCCAGGGTTCGCGCGCGAAAGAAAGCGCACAACATGGCCAAGGTCATGGCCGGCACCGCTCGGTTCGTGCAGTCAGACAATGGCCGCTTGCGCGTCGAGGCGGTTGAATGAGCTGCCCTCTGTGCAAGGCAAAGGCTCACGTGCTTGAGACGCGCTGGAGCGCAAAGCACAAGGCGAAGCGCAGGCGGATGCAATGTTTGGGTTGCAACTTTCGGTTCACGTTGATCGGAAGCACATACCGGCGCCCGCGGGCTACCTCCGGCAATTCGAGGAAGGTCGCGCATGCGTAGGTCATTTACCCCCCGCCCCTACCACGGCTTGGCCATGGCCCACCTGGCTGGCGTGCCCCGCTCCGCGATCTTTGCGAAGCCGGGCATGGGCAAGAGTGTCATGGCTCTGACGTTCCTCGACTACCTGCACAACGTGTGGGGTGAGAGCCGCCCGTCCTTGGTGCTGGCGCCGCTGCGGGTGGCCCGGGACACCTGGGCCAACGAGGCCGGCAAGTGGGCACACCTGAGCGGCATCGAGGTGGTGCCGATCGTCGGCACAACGGAGCAGCGCAAGGCGGCCCTTCGTCGCCGGGCGCCGGTCTACACCACGAACTACGACAATCTGGTCTGGCTCAAGGACCAGTTCAAAGGCAAGGCCTGGCCTTTCGCCACCGTCGTGGCGGATGAGAGCACGAAACTCAAAAGCTTCAGGCTGCGCCAGGGAGGCGTTCGGGCCCAGGCCCTGGCCAAGGTGGCACACAAGGACGTCGAGCGATGGATCAACCTTACCGGCACGCCGGCGAGCAACGGCTTGGCCGATCTCTGGGGTCAGACCTGGTTCCTTGATGCCGGCCAGCGTTTAGGTCGCACGTTCAGCGCGTTTCAGTCCCGCTGGTTTCGCCCGCAAAAGAACGGCCAGTTCAACCGCTGGGTGCAGGCCGAGCACGCCCAGGAGGAGATCCAGGAGCGCCTGGCCGATATCTGCCTGACGCTCGAGCCAAAAGATTGGTTCAACCTGCGCGAGCCGATCGTCAACATGATCGAGGTCGAGCTGCCAACCAGCGCACGTGCGCAGTACCGCGAGATGGAGCGGGAGCTGTTCACGATGATCGCGGGCAACGAAGTCGAGGCGATGAGCGCCGCGGCAAAGAGCCAGAAATGCTTGCAGATGGCCAACGGCGCGGTGTACCTCGAGGATGGCAAGACCTGGGTTGAGTGCCACACCGAGAAGCTCGACGCCCTCGAGGAGCTCGCAGCCGAGACCGGCGACGACCCGCTGCTCGTGGCGTACCAGTTCAAGAGCGACCTGGCCCGCCTGCGCAAGCGCTTCCCCGACGCGCTGGTGCTGGCCGAGACAGATGGCATGGCCGCCGCGATGCGGGGCGAGGGCAAGATCTGGCTTGGCCACCCGCAAAGCATGGGCCACGGGGTCGACGGCCTGCAGCATCACTGCAACACGATCGTGTTCTTTGCCCAGGACTGGAACCTCGAGCAGCACGACCAGGTGCTCGAGCGCGTGGGGCCCATGCGCCAGCTGCAGGCCGGCAAAGACCGGCCGGTGTTCGTTCACTACATCGTGGCCCGCAATACGATCGACGAGCTCGTCATGGCCCGTCGTGCATCAAAGCGCAGCGTGCAGGATCTGCTGCTTCAATACCTCAAAGGAAGAACATGAAAGAGATCCCGAACTACATTAAGAAGGTCGCCGGCAGCGCGCTGGACATCCAGATCGGTGGCAACCACTACAGCAAGCTGAAGATTCAGCCGATGGAGTATTCGATGGCCAACGGCCTCGACGCCTGTCAGCACACGATCGTCAAGTACGTGACCAGGTTCAGGGACAAGGCCGGAGTCCAGGACCTGGAGAAAGCCCGACACGTCATCGACATGCTGATTGAATTTGAAACCAAGAAAGGAAGCTGACATGCCTGGAGAATTTGATACCGCAATCAATCACGCCCTGGATGAGTACCAGACCATGGAGACCAAGGCCAAGATTCTGGATAGGCTGATGGCAATGCTCGCCTCTCCCGCCGCCGTCGATGTGGTCAGTCGCGAAAAACTGCTCGAATGGATCGAGGGCCAGGTGGCTTAGCGTTCCGCAAAACGTTCTGCAGATTCTGCAGAATCGTTCTGCAAACAGAACTTGACGATCTCCCCCGCGCCGGTGCATCCTGCACCGGCCTCTAGCGTTTGCTAGAACTGCAAAGGGCGCGATGTCCCCCTAGCGCCCTGATGGCTTTACAGTTTTGTAAGGCCAGAATATACATTATGCGTACCAGAACGGGGGTTGACGATGTAGCGGCTGCTAAAGGAAACTGTGGCAGATGCTTGAGATAAACACCCTCCCCGGCCGGCACCTGCGCCAGCTCATCGAGCTGATCGGCGAGTCGCGCCTGTGCTTTGAACTCAACATCCACCCCAAGACCCTGTACCGCTGGAAGACCGGCCGGGTGCCGATCCCCGGGCGCCAGCACCTGGCGATCAGGATGCTGCTCGGGGATCTTCCAGGCACCGACGGCCAGTGGACTGGCTGGCGGTTCTTGCGTGGCGAGCTGGTGGCCCCTAATGGTGAGGGGTTCAAGTCGGGCGATGTGCTCAGCCTGATCATCCTGCGCCAGCTCACGGCGCAGCGCCGAGAGATCGAGGCGTTGAAGATCCGCCTGGCCATCAGTGAGGAGGCCGAACGGCGCCACTCGGGCGCCACCAATGAAGACCTGCGCGTGCGCGCTTAACCCTCGCGCACGACGCGAATCGCCACGTTGGCGTTGAAGGTGTTGCTGACACCCTTGATGTTGAAGAACATCACCCGCACCAGGTCGGTGCCGATCGGCGCCGCGCTGTAAACCCAGTCGGCCCCGGTTGAGCCCTGTGGGGTCATCACCACCTGCACGTTCCTCGAGGTGTCGATGCCTGTCACGGTCAGGTTGACCTGGTAGTTGCCACTCGCCCCGATCGCGCCGGTGTTGACCGCCTGGATCGAGGACACATCAATCTCCACCAGCGCCGCGGTGAGCAGTGCCACGATCTGGGCGTAGGTCGTTTGCACGACGTTGGTGACCACGTAGCGGTTGCGGTAGGCGCGCGCAATCGAGTTTCCGTCGGCCACGTAGATTGCCTTGGTGATCGGGTCTTGAAACTCGTTGGCCTCAATCGTGACCGCGGTCGAGCCCGTGATGCCGATCGCGTTCTTGGTCTTCGCCACGCCACCAAAGGCGCAGGCAAAAAGGTTGCCGCTCACGTTGACCGCGGCGCAGCTCTGCAGCTTGAGGAAACTGTCGCCGGTGGCCGTCCCCGTGAGGTTGTTCTCGCAGTAGTTGCCGGTGAACTGCACCGCATTCCAGCCCTGCAGGTTGATCGTGTCGTCGGCGGCCGGTGCACTGGCGCGCCCGTTGATCTCGAAGTAACAGCCGTCGATCACCAGGCTGTACTTGGCGGTCGAGTTGCTGTCGATCACCTTGTCGTTGCCGGAAAAGCGACAGTCGCGAATGCGCAGCGCGTTGACCGGCGAACCGATCGAAATCGCCACCGCATTGCCAGTGCCGGTGCCGCCGTTGGCGACGGAGTTTGAGCAGTTTAGGATGCGGACCTGGTCGAGCACGACGTAGTAGCTCGCGGTGTTGAGCCGCACGCCGTACTGCTGGAACCCGGAGATGTGCACGCGGCGCAACAATACCTCGGTAACACTTCCGGCGTCGCCCTGGCATTGCACGGCGGTGGTCGTTTGCCCGCCCCCGCCGGTCTCAAGCACCATCCCCAGGTTCTCGAGCACCACGTTGTCGACGTTGTCGAAGTCGAAAAGCTGGTTGGCCGTTGTCACGGTCGGACGGTAGTTGATCTGGCTGGCGCCCGGTCCATCACCAACGATGCGCGTGCGGTTGGCAACGGTGAGGCCCGCGCTTACGCGGTAGGTGCCGGCAGGCACGTAGAGGGTCTTGCCGGCAGCGGCGACCAGCGCCAGGTTGAACGCCACCCGGTCGTCGGTGACCCCGTCGCCTTTGGCGCCGTAAGCGCGAACGTCCACGACACTGCTCAGCTTGATCTGATTCTCTTGTGCATTGCTCATTTTCTCCCTTTCAGTGCGTCGGCCATGGGGCCGGCAATCTTCTCGACCGAGCGGCCGACGACGTAGCCACCCAGGCCAAACTCGACAATCGACCAGAGCTTCAGGTATTCAGCCTCGGATAAGTTGGGCGCCGACCAGCCGAACCAGCGCGCGACGATCAGCGCGGCAAAGGTCAGCATGGTGAGCGGGCGCCAGTTGGCGGCCAGCCAGTGCGTGCTCGCGGCCTCGGTCTTGACGATCTCGGCGCGCGCGGTGAGCTCCACGAGCTCGCCCTTCTGCACGAGCTCGAGCATGGCAAGCTTGGCCTGGTCGCGCTGGGTCGGATCCGGCCACAGCCGATCGATCAGTTTGCCACCCACATCCAGCGCCGCGGTGATGGGGTCTACTGCCATGTTCCCGTCTCCATCTGTTTGGCCAGTCGCGCGGCGCGCTCAGGTGTCTGCGTGGCCCACTTGCTCTGCAGCATCATCACAGATGCGGTTTTGTAATGGCCTAGGCGGACCTGCTCCAACGTGTTCTTGAATGCCAGTAGCCCGGCAGTGCCAAGCTGGAACGCCATGTTCAACAGCACCCCCTGGCGCGCATCGTCCAGTGCGCCAAACCACGGCAGCGCTGCAAGCAACGCGCGCGCTCGGTCCTTGATGTCGTTGGCCAGCAGGTACTCGATCTCATCGGGGCGCAAACCGCCGCCCTTGCGCGCGTCGATCAACCGGCCGACGCCGATGGTCCAGAACCCAAGATGGTCTTGGTAGGCGCTGGGCTTAATGCCCTCATCGCGACGTAATTGTTGGGCGAGGTTCGCAACCATCTCAGCCGAAGCGAACGTGTTGAATCGCCCAGGTGATCG
>Ga0208022_1000490_pt1 | contig 13597 bp, 15 predicted proteins | sample ColrivemetaGS747_FD_187622 | JGI IMG/M metagenome (GOLD analysis project Ga0208022, IMG submission 187622) | Estuarine microbial communities from the Columbia River estuary - Freshwater metaG S.747 (SPAdes) (version 2) | ecosystem: Environmental > Aquatic > Marine > Intertidal zone > Estuary ...
CCATTTTGCAAAATCATCTTGTGCATTGGGAATTTGTGTATTTGGCATTGTATAAAATTGTCTTTGTGAATTCATTTTACCAAACACATCATTTACATCTTTAAACAAATTGTTATTGAACATATCATCCATTGATTTTTTAACCGTTTCATCAGATATATCACACGCCTTTGGTCTATCTACTATAGCATTTGTTTTAGGATCTTCATTTAGATAATCTTTCATTGTAACATTCATAAATGGATTATCCAACGTTGGTTTTGTACAACTTTCAGTTTGGAAACTTTCTACCTTTATATTACTATTTTCAGGTACATTAACATTTTGATTGTTTTCAGGTACATTAACATTTTGATTGTTTTCAGGTGCACTAACATTTTGATTGTTTTCAGGTACACTAACATTTTGATTGTTTTTAGGTATATTAACATTTTCATTATTTATATGTATAAAATATGTTATCAATAATGCTGCTATGAAAATATTAAAATATCGATAATTCTTATGATAATAAAACAAGATGATCGAACTATATAAAGACAATCTTACTAATGCATTGAAACGTTCTTCTAAAGTTTGGTCTTTTGTTGGAAAAAATTCTGTTAAACGATCTCCTCTAATAATAATATATATATCATTAAACCAAAAAGGATCTGATAAAGTTTGATTTTTATTCATATTACAATTATCATTTAAAAAAAGTTTATGAAAATTAAAAAATATATAAAAATTTTTAAGTTTCAATAAAATTAAAAAATATATAAAAATTTTTAAGTTTCAATAAAATTAAAAAATATATAAAAATTTTTAATTTACTTGAAATTTCCAAAAAGTTGTTGCATATCACCATTTGAATTTTGGACAGAATTTATAATGTTTTTTGCTTGTTGTTCAAAAATTGTCTTGTCTATTTCACCATTATTGATTTTTGATTCTATCTTGTTTGTAATATTTGATACTAGATTTTTAATAGTATCATTGGGTTTACCTGACATAATAGATGATAGTAACATCATTGGGTCAATTTTTTGATCCTGTATATCTTTACTCAAATCTGTCGCCAAATTCATTATATCACTATTCCCCATTAATGACTCTAATAAATTACCAAATTGAGGTCCATTACCATTTGTATTTTGCCTAGGATTTTGCTTAATTTTGTTCTTTGAAATATTCTTTGAGCTGGGAATAATTAGTTGTTGTTCATTCAAATTTATACCATTTAAAAAATTAGATAAATGTGTTGTAAATGAATCTATATTTATATTGTCTACTAATCCAAAATTTAATATGAAAACTGACATGTAAATGTTATACAAGTATTTTACTATACTACGTTTTGTATTTTTATTTTCATTTGAAAAACAACTAAAGCAAAGAATGTTATCAAACAAAGTAACATTATTTAAAAATGAATACTCTGACGTTTTAATCTTATTTCGTGTTGTCATAATATACGAAATATCTTTATCATATATTTCTAAAGCTAAAATTGTTTCCTTCACAAATGTTTTCAAATTAGTAGAATCTTTTAATGATTCTAAATACTTTTGTAATTTACTCACCTTTTGTTTATCAATATTATCAAATACTAAATCAATCTCGTTAAAAAATTTACCTAATGTCTTTAATAACTCATTTTCTATATTAGAATTTTCAAAAATATACTTTTGCAATTCATTTAATTGTGGTGTTTCATTTAATTGTGGCAATTGTGTTTCTTGCAATTTATTTAATTGTGGTGTTTCATTTAATTGTGGTGTTTCATTTAATTGTGGTGTTTCATTTAATCCTGTTTCTTGCAATTTATTTAATTGTGGTGTTTCATTTAATCCTGTTTCTTGCAATTGTTCTTGCAATTCATTTAATTGTGTTTGTTGCAATCGTTCTATTTCAAGTTCTTCTTGCAATTCATTTAATTGTGTTTGTTGCAATCGTTCTATTTCAAGTTCTTCTTCAAGATCTTCAAGAACTTCTTTTGCTTCTTTTGCTTCTTTGGCTTCTTTTGCTTCTTTTGTATATTTCAATTCGTTATTATATTGATTTGTTTCATTTAATAAATTTTCTCTTTCCATTTATTAAAATACCATAAAATAGATTGTAATCGTTACCGCACAATCTAAAAATTGAATAAATATGAAATTGGTTTATGTGATTATTGTATTGATAAAAATAATATATGTATTAATTGTTTAATGCTTCAAAACCCGACTTCTGGAAGGGATGTATTTATAACCAATCAGGGCAACCTGTCTACTGGTGAATCGTGATAACTTTTCGAATCGCGTTTTTCAGATCATATATGTGATTTAATATTTGATAAATATTCAGGAAAAAATATAAATTAACATTTTTACAACAAAACATTTTTACCAGCTTTTAATAGTTTTTGAAAATATAACCATATATGTGCTTTCTTTTTGTCATTTATTTCATTTGACAACCAAATATTTCGTATTTTATTTCCGAATAAAACATTATCAGATGACAAGCCTATTTGTTTTAAATTAATATGAAAGTTTAAAAAAAACTCTTCGTCACAATTAAAAATATAAGATTCATATGGACCTACATAATTTATATATTGTTCCACTGATAATCTTGGATTACTTTTTCTTATAAATTCAACCGTACTTCGTGTTAAAACAAGATCTGATTTAAACATTGGAAAATTTGATTCTAAATACTCTAGAAATTGATCTAAAATATCATTGAAAATTTTTATTTGTACAATTTTACTCATTATTATTATATATTATAAATAAATCTTTAAATTCAACCGCTTTTGCGTTAGATGATTAAAACTAAAATAAAAATTTACATTAAAAACGATGTCTGAAAAGGTGTCAGAAAAGGTATCTAAAGAATTATCTGAAAAGGTTGATGTCTCTAATAAAACTATACACGAATTGGATAAAAAGATAAAATATTTACAAGATATTCGTCACGAGATAAAAAAGAAGAGAGTTTTGTTTGATGAAAATAAAGAACGTTTTGGTTTAGATGAATTGTCTCAATTGACAAAGGTGAAAAATACATCTGAAGTAAAGGGTTATCCATTTCGTGGTTCTAAAAAAGATCATCTTAAAATTACAAAGGGTATAAATATTGGGTTAAAGGTTGTTCCAATTGAAACAAAATATGATAAACGAGAACATCCTTGTAATTTAGAAAATTTAGTATTAAAGCATTTGACAGAACATATTGTCAATAAAAATATTTCGCCTCATATTGCATATTATTTAGGTACACAAAAAGTTACTAATAAAAGCAAAGCTTTGAAAATGTTAAACTTGAAACGTTTAGAAGTGGAAGAAAAAGTAAGAACGCATTCAAATATGTTGATTTCTGAATTTGTTGAGGGAGGTAGTTTGGATAATTGGATATATGAAATATATGAACAAGATAACGAAATTACAGATGAACAATGGAAATCAATTGTGTTTCAGTTGTTATATACAATTGCTATTATTCAACGTTATTATCGTATGATGCATAATGATTTTCATTATGGAAATATTTTAATAGATGATTCTATAAAACCAGGTGGGTATTTAGTTTATGATATTCTTGGTAAAAGATATTATATAAAAAATACAGGTGTTATTCCAAAGTTATGGGACTTTGAATTTTGCATGGTTTATTCTGATAAAATCCCCGATTGTTACCCTAATAAATTTATATTAGGACCATATCAATATGATAAAAAGAATCATAAAACAATAGTTGACCCATCTGTCTTGGATGAACCAGAAGAACCAGAAGATATAAATGTACCTTTTAACTACAATGAATTTTACGATGTACATTATTTCTTGACTTCTTTATTAGATCTTTATATATCACAAGAATTGTATGATTGGATTATTCAATTGTATCCAAGAGAATTAATTCCAGATGAAGATTCGTCTTCATATTCTACTAATACAAGTGACACTGACACTACAACAAGTGACACTGACACTACAACAAGTGACACTGACACTAAAACAAGTGACACTGACACTGACACTGACACTACAACAAGTGAAAACGATACCACAAGTGACACTACTGAAAATGAAACAACTAAGACGAGTGAAAAGACAAGTGACACAACGTCAGATAGTAGTTCATTAGAATCTATATACGTGGCAGAAGGTCGTTTGGTAAATGGTGCAGAAGAGAAATTTAAATTACCATCTCCGATTGATTTGTTAAACGAGACTTTTTTTGAATCATTTACAAAACGTCCAGTTGATTTTGACGAAAACAACGCTTTGTATTTTAAAGCTGGATTTTAGGTGGAATCTCTTTTATTTTTGAAATAAAATCTTATTTGTTTAAATTTTTATTTTTTTTGATTGTTTTATATTATAAATAAATCGGAAATGTCAATGTCTACACGAATCGAGGACTTACCAGGATCTATTCCTGATGATATTAGGAATGATATTCACGATATCGCTATTCGCCATCAAGAAGAAGAAGTTGTTAGATCAAATACGTTACAAAATCAAAATATACCTTCTGTAGAAAATGACATGACATTGCATAATACCAACACTTCTAATATAACTGCGTCGATAAAGAAACGTGTAAAATTTCAAGATGAAATTGATACAACAAGTGTCATTGAATTTTTGAAAAATGAGATTAATGAAGAAAATTTATTACTTTTTATAATTTTAATTTTTGCTAGTAGAAGTGATTTTGATGGAATTATTTTACGAATTCCATTTATAAATAAATATACAGAATCATCGTTTACTGTAATTTTACTTCGTTGTTTATTATTACTCTTAATTTATATACTATTACGTCATTATGTTATACCAAAAATAAAACTTTAATTTAGTTACTTTACTTATTCATCGAAAATTATTTTATCAATTCATCGAAAATTCTTTTATCAATTCATCGAAAATTCTTTTGTCAATTCATCTAAAATTCTTTTGTCAATTCATCTAAAATTCTTTTATCAATTCATCGAAAATTCTTTTGTCAATTCATCTAAAATTATTTTATCAATTCATCTAAAATTCTTTTGTCAATTCATCGAAAATTCTTTTGTCAATTCATCTAAAATTCTTTTATCAATTCATCTAAAATTCTTTTATCATTTTAAATGAATTTAAAAATTCTTTTCTTATATTTATAATAAATGACTATTCCGTATTTGAATAGTTTTACTAAAATATTTAGTAAGGAGATAAATTTAGTAAAACCTATACAAGATAAAAATATCAGATTGGTTTTTGGATTTTGTAAAAGAATATTTATTGTAGATAAAGATGATCTATCAGAAACACATGATAATCATATATATATAAATTTTTTAAACATTCCTAAAACAGAATATTTTGATCAAGTTATAAATTTTTACCCATACAATATGGATTATATTACATATCCTTATTTAGATTATGTTTCAGAGGAGGATATGAAAAAAGAACCAATTGATGCAATAAAACGGTATAATTATTTTATAAAAGATTTACCTAATAATTATACTAAATCAATTATTATTGCAAAATTAGAACGAGTGGTGGTAGCAGGTATTGATACATATTATATGAATTATTATATGAATAATAGTATTATGAGGAGTATTAGGAATGGTAAACATTTACATTTTAGGGCAAATTTATTAATTAAAATTTTAATGGAGCAAAAAACAATAGATGTGTTATCACAAACTGAGAATTCTTTAAAAATGATATTATCAAATGTTCCAGAACGACTTGAAAATGACTTTAATCAGGATTTATTAAAAACTGGTGTAGAATTATATCAATATCAAAAAAATGATATATTGTGGATGAAATCTATAGAAACAGATGTTTTTAATGGTGATAATAGTATAACTTATGATTATTGTATGGCATTTAAATCTCTAAATGATGAATTTTTGTTATACAAAGATTCTTTGTATTCTGGTAATACAAACATTGATAATTATAAATTACAAGTTCAATTTAATTATAGAGGAGGTAATCTTATATCAGAAATGGGATTAGGTAAAAGTTTAATTATGTTGTATCATATTTTAGAGGAAAATAAAAAGACACAAGATTTTTATAATCCATATGTTGAGTTTTCTGATAATTGTAATTATTTTTATAAACGTGGTAAGAATAGAGGTGATAATTGTTTAAAACGTCGAGTAAATGATTTATATTGTAAGGAACATAGTAAATCTATTTTTATAGATAAGAGGTCTTTAAAATTTTGTAATTTGCAAAACTTTGATATAAGAAATTATATATATGTGGTAGATGATAACGAATTTATAAAAACAAATGCTTCTATAATTATTTGTCCAAATCATTTATGTGATCAATGGGTACAGGAATATTATTCCAAGTTTAATAACAATCATCGTGTTGTTTTAATAGTTACAGGTGATCAATATTCAAATATCACATTTGGTGATTTATTATTTGCAGATATTGTAGTCATTTCATATAATTTTTTATTGAATAAAATTTTTAATACAGTATACGAAGGGAAATTAGATTTTGACTTTTCAAAACGTGGTTTTACTTTAAATGAAGAGATGACTCTTAAAAAAAAACAGGATTTATTAATGTCAAAAGAATTAACACTTTTACACTTATTTTATTGGAATCGTGTTATATTAGATGAAGTTCACGAAATTCAAAATATGCAAAAGGCAAATTTTTTAAAAGGTAAAATAAGTAATTTATCTAGTATGTATAAATGGAACATATCGGGTACACCATTTGCAAATAATGTAACAAGTTTTATAAATTTGATGTCATATAATACTGATTATGGTAAGGCATATTATTATGATTTCGATAATTGTATTTATAGAAATGAACATGTTAATTTAAAGAATTTGTTAGAATTTGGTTTGGATTCGGATATTATTAATAAATGTAAATTTTTATTTAGAAGAAATACAAAACTATCTATAAAAGATGAATACAATAAAAGTATTATAAAACAGGATGTTCATTTATTAAATTTTACATCACAGGAAAGATCTATATATGATAGTTATGTTCAAGAATCAAATAGACATTTGAATTTTTTAATTAAATTATGTTGTCACCCAGAATTAAATCACGATACTAAAGAGATGATTCGGAATTGTAAAACATTTGATGAAATACAGAAATGTATGCTGGATTATAATAAAAAATTACTTGAAGATGAGTGTAATAAAATTACGACATTAGAAATAGAAATCGATTATTATGAAACACAATTAATAGAAGATCCCCAAGTTGATGTAGATGCAATTAAATGTAAATTAAATATATCTAAACGTCAATATACAATACATAAGAAAAGTCGTGATGATATATCTAGAACATATAATTATTTAAAAAATTCAATTGATAAATTAAAAGATTCTTCCTCTGAATTAACATGTCCTATATGTTTAGATGATATAGATGTTAATAATATTGTTATTACAAAATGTGGTCATAAATTTTGTTGGGATTGTCTTTATGAAACACATAAGGTTAGAAGAGATACTATTATAAAATGTCCTACGTGTAATTTATGTATGAAAAACGATGAAGTTTATTTGTTAAAAGATGATAAAACGAATCACGATGAAATGTCTGACTTGGAAAAAATAATTGAACGAGTAAGATCTACAAAAATAGGTAATATTATATATTATTTAAAAAATTCCATAGAAAAAGATGATAAAGTTATTTTGTTTTCTCAATGGGATGAAATGTTACACAAAGTTGGTGATTTGTTAAAGGATACTGGTATTAATATTGTTTATTGTAATGGTTCTGTTTATCAAAGAAAACGTGCAATTACAAATTTTACAAAAAAAGATGATGTAAATATTATACTATTATCATCGAGAAATGCTGCTAGTGGCATAAATTTGACAGTTTCTAATAAAATTATATTTTTAGAACCAATTTATGGTACAAAAGATTACAGAACAAGTATAGAATCACAAGCTATAGGTAGAGCTGATAGAATAGGTCAAAAACGTCCTATTGAAATTCATAGATTTTTAATTAAACAAACTGTCGAAGAAGAGATATACGATGATTTAATTGATGATACAAAATTAAAACAATTAAATATGAAATAAAAAATGATTTAAATAAAAAGTGATTTAAATAAAAAAAGAATAATAATTACAATATGGGTGCAGATTACTTCATTATCAAACAATTACGTATCGAACATAGTGAAGGGACTTCTACTATTGAATTAAATAGAGAAAAATGTTATTTTGATAATTATAATTATGACAGCGATGACAGCGATGACAGCGATGACAAATACAAACACTATTTAACAGTTACATTTGTACCACGAGTACTTTACGAACATGATAATTGGAAGAATGAAAAGATTAAAAAAAAATATATAGATATGGTTTATGAAAAATTAAAAAAATACAACAATGCATTTGGTAATATACACAATATTATTAAAGAAGAAGTTAGGTATCTTAGATAACCATTTAATAAATATATTTTTAACCGTTTAATAAATATCACTAAAATTTATACCTTTACATTCATTTACATATATAGATTTCACATTTATACTATCGACTTCTTTTATATTATAATCGTGGTCGTCGAAAAATATAATGTCATTTTTTGTTAAATCATTATGATTATTTAATATTTCTAATATCATATCTTTTTTACTAGTATATTCCGTTATACTATTTAAGCTAGGATGAACATTTTTTGTTTCCTTAATTATACCATTAAATAATAATGGTGAAATATTTAAATAAAATAAATATTTACTAGGATTAAAATTATGAGTAGCTATATATAATATTTTATCATTGTCTTTTAAATACATTAAAAAATTTTTAACCTTTTTATGATACATTTCAGCATAATTTCCGTCTACATTATGTAAATATAATGTATTATCTAAATCAAATACAAAAATCTTATAGTCTTTTAATTGTTTATCCGTATTAATTCCTATATCGGCTGTATCTTTAAGTGAAATTTGTTTAGTATCAACTCGTTTTCTTTTAAGTGAAATTTGTTTAGTATCGTGTCGTTTTCTTTTAAGTGAAATTTGTTTAACCATTGAAGGATGTCGTAGTAATTTTATTACTTGTTTTTTTAAAATTCAATTTTTAAAAACACAATCATATTTTATAATCAAGATGATTTTTTCATTCTAAATTTATTTGGTGTTTGATTAGGTCTAGATATAGGTTTAGGTGGTCGACGCGGGGAAATCGGTACAGGTCTGAGTTTATGTTGAATAGGAATATATATTGGTCTTTTTGGTATGTTTGTTTTTTGTTTTATATATTTACTACGTCCACCACCGTTGTATCCACCACCATTGTGTCCACCACCATTGTGTCCACCACCGTTGTATCCACCACCGTTGTGTCCACCACCGTTGTACCCACCACCGTTGTATCCACCACCATTGTGTCCACCACCGTTGTACCCACCACCGTTGTATCCACCACCATTGTGTCCACCACCGTTGTATCCACCACCATTGTGTCCACCACCGTTGTATCCACCACCATTGTGTCCGTTGTTGTGATCCCAATCGTGTCCGTTGTTGTGATCCCAATCGTGATTCCAATCGTGGTCCCAATCGTGTCCGTTGTTCCAATCGTGGTCCCAATCGTGGTCCCAATCGTGGTCCCAATCGTGGTCCCAGTCGTGATCCCAATCATACTCGTAATCATAATAATGAGGATAACACAACCAAGGATATTGATAACAATAGTAGTCATTGTATCCATTTATAGGGCGAGGTTGGGAGTTGTTAAATTTTATATTCATATGTTTATAATTAACTAATATATATTATTTATATATTTTATACGCGATAAACAAAATATAAGAAATAGATGTTTAGTTTAAAATTATTTTTAATTAAGATATTAATGAATATGATTGAAGAACTATTAGAAAGTTATGATAATGACGGTTATATATATTGTCTCATGACGGGGTTAAGTGTGTTATCTAATGGATCAAGTCAACAAGAACATTCATTAGTTAAGATAGGTAAGATTGGAATGAAAAAAAATGAGAATGAACAGCAAGTGATTGATAAGTTATTAAGACGTTATAATACATATTATCCAGATTATGATGTAATTCATTTTATGAGAGTAGGCAATTGTCATAAAGCCGAGTTAAGTATATTTGAATCATTAAAGCATCTTCATTATAAGAGAGAGATATATACATATAATATAAATGATATAACGAGTGCGTTTGAAAAGGCTAGAAGAGAATATCCGAGTATTCAGGAGAGGTTAGAGAATACTGATATATCTATTATATCAGAATTAAATAAGATACTTAGAGAGAGAGAATTTATTAATTAAAATTGAATTTAATTTTAATTGTAAGAATTTAAAAGTAGATAATGACATTACAGTATACATTAAATAGAATCAAATCAAGTAATCTAACAGAACACGATCCTCTATTATTCAATAATGTTAAAGAAATCATGGATTCAAGAGATCCATATTATATCAAAGAATTATATGATTTTATTAGAACTGATTCAGAAAAAAGAACAAAATCTACAACAGACGATTCTTTCAATAAAGAACTAACTGATAATATTCATCATTTTTGGAATAATTACTATTCATTCTTTGTTGGTGATTCTAATACATTGTTTTTTAAACATTAATCTTACGAACCATGTTATATACACGTAAAAAATTACATAATGTACATAAAACAAAGTATGTATATAAAAAATAAAAAAATTGATTTTCGTTTATTTTTTATATTGTGTATATATATATGAACCAAGTTGATTTAACAACAAGTAACGCCATTGATTCAACAGTAATTAGCGATGTTGAATATCAAAAACGAAAAATTTTACGTAAAATAAGTGATATTATATATTTTGGGACATTTAAAGACGAGATTGAATTGATAATTGATGATTGTTGTAAATTGAATACAACACTTGCAAATCAATATTTTTATGAATTGATTTCCAATTTACAATCCAATGATATGTATTTAAATGATGATATTTATATATTAGAAGAAATATTAAAAATACGTAAATTTCTAAATGCAAATTTGATTTAAAAATTAAAATATTTAAAAATTAAGATAAATGGATATTGATATTAATTTTGTGGAAAAGAATTCTATTGGTATTCAAACAGAGTCTTATGAAACTTTTGATATAAATGAATTGGAATTTGAAACGAAACATTTTTTTAAACACTTGTCGTTTGCAAATCAAAGTTATTTTGAACATTTTTGTGATGCAATAAAGTATAGTTTTATGAGTTTTAAAGCATCTTTTTGTTTTTTCGTTCATTCAATTTGGCCAGATATATATATAAAATCAGGATCAGAAATTGTTCATGAATTAAGTGGAATTATAAAAGAAAAATATACCAAGAGAATCAAAGAATTAATAAGGAAAGTATAAGAAAAGGTATAAAAAGTATAAAGAAAGTGGTAATTTTATCTTGGTCTAAAGATTACTGATCTGAAATCATTCATTTGTTTATCTGTAATTATATTATTTGTAATCGTTTTAAAATCAAAATTCAATAACCGTTGAATTAAGAAATAAATAGCATATACACCACATTCGCTGTTTTCAGATTGATGTTGTTTTTTATTATATAATTTTTTATAATTGTGTCCTTTTGATTTAAGATATTTATAAACCTTATTTATAAATGTTTGGATATTTTTATTAGGTAATTTACCAACTGAATCGTAATATTCAAGTGTTTTTGATTTATTATCTATTAAAAATGCAACCCAATGACTACCGGATTGGTTATGATTATCCAAGTTAAAAACCATACCTACTTTTTCATAATTAAAAATTTTGCGATAATCTACATCCGTAACTTTGTAAAAATCAGCAGGTAATGCTCCTAAAAATTTAAATGAAACAAATAAATTTTGATATTGTTGCAATACATTATTTATATCTTTTGTATTTAACCAAGATTCTCTTGTTTTTGTCATTTTAGGTTTAAATGTGAAGAATTTTATTTTATCTCTTAATTTTTTATCCTTTATATTCTTTATAAAATCTAAATCAATCCAACAATATTCATAAGGACATATATAATTTAATCTGTTGTATATAGAATACCATAATTCCCTTTTTGTTTTATTATTTATATCAATAGATTTTAATATGTTACATTTGTTTGAACCTAATGTATCTTTATCTTTTTTTACACCTGACGATTTTGGACATGTTTTATTCGTTTCAATATAATTATTGAACTCATTTGCTATTATTTTTAATTCGTCGTGTTTAAAACACGTATAATGATCTAAAACATCTACATTTGGCGAACACGTTCCGTACGACATATCTATTATATATATACAAATAAAATTTAATTAATCATAAAATTAATCATAAACTTAATCATAAACTTAATCATAAACTTAATCGTAAACTTATAACAAATAAAAAAGTGATTTAAAAATACTGAACATTGTATTATATAAAATGTCACATTCTGGTGAATCTGATTATTACAATTTATTTATGTCTCAATTTATTCAAACTTTGGCTCAATTAAGTGCTGCTCTTGTTACATCTACATTAGCTGTACCAGCTTATAGCTATTATACAAGAAGATTTAATGTTGTGAGTCGTGAAAACACTATGGAAAAAACTATTGATAATACTATTGGTGATTTAACAGATGACATTACTGATCTAGATGACTCCGATGATGATAGTAGTAGTAAGTAATTTATATATTCTCATTGACAACCACGATTAATTGCTACGAAGCATATACTGAACTGGATCGATGTTTATTTAAAAATAATTCATTATTATTTAAAAATAAAAATAATAATAATGAAACAAAAAATTGCATGTGTTTATTTAATTGAAAATTTAACGAATGGTAAAAAATATATTGGTCAAACAGTTAATTTTGAAAGTAGAAAGAGATGTCATAAATGTAATCACATTAAAAAGAATTATTACATATATTTAGCTATGAGAAAATACGGATATGAAAATTTTGAATATACAATTTTAATGAAAGATCAGACTATAAATTATGATAAATTAGATTTTTGGGAATGTTATTTTATAGAATTATTTGGTACATTGAATAGGAACAAGGGTTATAATAATGATAGTGGTGGAAATTTAAATAGAGTTTGTAGCGAAGAAAAAAAAAAGAAAATTAGTGAAGCAACGAAAGGTAAAAAAGTATCAGATGAAACTAGATTAAAAATGAGTGTATCACAAAGAAGGAAGATTGGTCCATTAAGTAATTCATATGGGTTGATTCGTTCAAATGAAACTAAAGAAAAATGTGGAATGGGTTCTGGTCAATTGTTTAGAGAAATTTTAAAAGGTGGTAAATTATCTTATGCTACAAATTTTGGAAGTAAAAGTACTACTGTACTTATTGAAAAGTACCCTATATTTTCAAAACCTCTTATAATTATGAAAAGATTATGTATAGAAAATGATATTAATTATGAACCTGTATTGATCAAAGAAATGTTAAATTTCGTTCAAAATTTTGATTTAAAAACAATTATCATTATATATTAATAATGGAATTATCAGAAGAAAATAAAAAAGTAGCACTCGTAACGGGGATTACAGGACA
>Ga0208022_1000495_pt1 | contig 13503 bp, 14 predicted proteins | sample ColrivemetaGS747_FD_187622 | JGI IMG/M metagenome (GOLD analysis project Ga0208022, IMG submission 187622) | Estuarine microbial communities from the Columbia River estuary - Freshwater metaG S.747 (SPAdes) (version 2) | ecosystem: Environmental > Aquatic > Marine > Intertidal zone > Estuary ...
CTCTTCCTCGCCCAGTTCGGCAAAGGCCTGTCGCACTTGGTCGTCTAAATCGGTATCAAACCGCATCGGCTTGGAGTGCATCACGACGTAATCGTCTGCATGGCTCCCAAACTTGCTTGCAACGACCTCCAAGACCTTGAACTCTTCGTCGCCCCATCCGTAATCTTCGTCGTCCTCTTGGCCCCAAGTCGGTTCGCTGAACTCTTGGGCCTGCACTCCGAGCATTGTGTCAATCTCTTGGGCTGATAGCCCAAAGCCTGCTGATAGCATGGTCCGAGCCATTTCCAGCGTGATTTTCTCTTGCATGTACTGACGCACGATACGCATCAGGTTTTGGTACTCACGGCCCGATAGTTTCTTGATGTTGTCATTGCTCTGCAATGCTTCCACGGCTTGCGGTTGCTCGTCGGGTTGGGGATTAGGTCCAACCACGTCGGCAGGCTTTTCCAAAGGTTGCAGACCTGCCTTTTCCCGAAGTTCGTCTTGGGTCATTATCTGCAACAGGGCTTGCTCGCTTAGTCGCTCCGTGATAGGCTCAACGGGGATCAGTTCCATACCCTCAACGCCATTGAAGGATCCCAAGTAGTTGATCATCCGCTCCACTTTGCGTACCCGGTCGTTGACGTAGGTGGCCTTGAATAGTTCGTAGGCCTCGACCAATTCGTTGCGTCCACCCAATTGGCCTTCGGTCTTCACCCCGAAAAGCATGGGGTTTGTAACCCTGTGGGCGATGAATATCTCTTGCTGAATGGCTTTGTTGAGTATCTCGAACTGCTTGTCCATATCGCTGGGAGTCAGCGGTTCAAGCGTCGGGGCCTTGGCTGCGTCGTCGTTAAACGTAACCACAAAGCGACCAGCGTTATCCGTTCCCGAAAACTTGCGTTTGATTTGACGCTCGATGTCGCCCTGCTCTTCGGGAGTCGGAATACCGTTGTTGAAGTTTATCAAGTAACCGCCCCAAAAATTGTTGCGGAGGTTGTTGTTGTGGAAGTTCGCCACCTGTACGTCTGCCTCAATCCAAGCGTTCCCCCCGATGTATTCCGGAAGCGGGTAGTGCTTCACGCCTGCTGCGTACACACGATAGTAGAACAACTGCTTACCGAGGCGGTTCTCCGGGTCGAATGCTGGAATCTTCTCGATGTCACCGACCTTCGGGAACAACTGCATCATGTCGTCGTTGTACCAGTCAGCGACTTGGAACATCTTCTCCTCCTTGTCAACCCTGATTTTCTCGAACGGGACGTGTTCCATCTTGGCGATGGTCCCAAGTTTGGACCAAGTAACTGCAACCGCAAATCCGTTGAATAGTTCCAAGTCCAAGACCAGTTTCTCCGTGATGTCGTTCAAATCCTCCGTGCTGGAAAGTCCGTCGAAAAACTTGATGAACCGGGCCTCTTGCTCTACGGTCAGGTTGTCGCCTGCCTGCCAGCCACCGCCCATGATATAGTTCACCTTGCCGTTGACGATAGCGTTGTGCTTGGAGGACCTGCGATAGTTGTCCAGCAGGTAGTAAGGGTATTCGTTCGCAAAGCCGTAGGTGATGTACTTGCCGGAGCGGTTCTCCAGCATAACTGGGACCTTATGCTCTATCCCCAACCATTGGGTGAAGTGCTGCGTTGACTTGCTCATAGGGTGTGGGCGGTAAATGAAAGGGCCGAAATTGTGATACTTGCACCGCTATCGATTGCGTTGATGTAGATGGTGAATACATCGTTGACCGCACCTGTAACGTAGGCCTCCGTGTAAATCGCATGGCCGTTTGTGTGGGTCGTTGTGATGTCCGTCATTGACTGGTCAATGGTCGTGCCGTTCTTGGCGATGTAAACCTTGATTTGCGTGTTGTTGTTTTGTGCCAAGACCATGGATGCAGCGATGCGAAGGGTCGCATTCGTTGTACCTGTGTAGGTGATGGCGGTGGTGGTCCTTGAAAAATTGTAGGTTGACAAAACGCCTGATTTCATCGCACTTGTCAACTTAACCCTTTGACCCTGCGTTGGGGTGAAAGCCGTGTCGGTATCGAGGTAAAGGTTCGCAAAGCCCCGTTCCCGGTCAAGCGTTGCGGTATCGGCAAGGTCGTCGAATAGACCGCCTACACGGGATGCGGTGTTCGCCCCGGCAGCGGTTTCGTTGGTGATGGTTAATGCACTCGCTTGGAGTTGGCTTCGTGTTTGTACGCTCATTATGCGAAAGTTGAGTCAAAGGTTAGGTCAAAGACACCCTCGTCGGATGCCTCGTAAACATTGTAAGTAATCGTATTGGCGTAGGTATTGAATCCTATCGTTGCGGTTTGTATAAATGCCAAGCCCGTTTCAACGACCGCCAAAGCAGCGGCAACCGTGCTATTGGTATCGTACACCTCATACTTATAGGAACCCGTTTCAATCGACCCCACGGCAAGCGAAAATTGGTCATAGCGATTCGTATAGTTGGAAAGATTGGCGGATTTCAGCAGGGTGAAATCGGTCGTGGTGTTCTTGGCAATGCTCGTAAGGCGCAAGATGTAGCGGTCCCCCGTGCTGGCTCGCTCGGTCCAAGTAACCGTCAGGGTGTTGGTCGTGTCAGGGTTCAGGTAAAGCATCTGCTTGTAAATGTGCGATGCCCCCGAATTTCACAATTTGCGCCCAATCTGCCTGTATAGTTCGGCTCGTTTCTTGGCGGTTTCAGCCACGTTGAACTGCTTTTTGATGTCGGCCGTGAGGTTGTCAGCCAAGCCTTTACGCAGGTCGGGGTCAAGGATTAACTGCTTGATGTACTTATACCAATCTTTCGGTTTGTTGTAGGGAACGAGAAACCCGTTCTCCCCGTGTTTGATTACGTCCGTGTATGGGATGGTTTCGGATGCTATAATGGCCTTGTTCATCCACCCTGCCTCGACGACCTTCAACTCGGACTTCAGTTTGTTGAACTTAGTGTCCCTCAATGGTGCAAGGGTTACGTTCACGAAGTTGTAGCCACCGACGTAGGAGTAAATATCCGCCGCTTGGATTCGTCCGTAGTTCGGGTTATTGCCTTGGTCGCTGATGATTTTCTCGTATCCTTCATATACCGGGTTATTGTCGTTCCACCCTCCGAGGTAGAGGCGGTATTTGCCATCCAAGTTTGCGTCCCAACGTAGTTTCTGCATCCCCTCACGGAGCAGTTCCATGTCCTCGCCATGCTGCGCCCCACCGAACCAACCGAACTTTACCAAGTGTTTGTCAGGTTCTTCGTCGGGGTTGGGGATGAACTGCTGATAGGCTTCGTAGGGTTCATTCTGCAAGATGCTCACATTCGCATTTAGAGGCCGTATGCGGGCAGCAAGATGTTCGGTGGTACAGGTAACCCAATCAGCCAATTTGATGTGCTTACGGATGACCTCTGCGAGTTTGGTTTGGTGATAGTGGCGGTACATGATGTGTCCGCTTTCAAGTACCCAATAATCGTCCAAGTCAAGGATGACTTTGGCCCCATATTGGGTCAGGGCTTTGTAAACATTTTCGACTTGCTCCATCGTTCCTTGGCACCAAAGCCTGCTGAATAGGAACAGGTCAATAGACTTCAAGCCCTCGTCGCTAATCGTGGTAATGTTCTCAACGCACACATAGTCAAACTCCGGGTAGTTGTCGCCAAGGTATGCGTTCGGCATTTCAAGGCGGTAGAAACTGCACCCGGTTGGATGGGCGTTGTAAACAATGCAAATCTTCATGGCCGTAAAAATAAGAAGGGCAGCCATTGCTGACTGCCCCTCTCAAACCTCAGATGATGAAAACCTGATGCGAAGATACTACGAACCGAGTATCTGCGTAGTCGATGGTGTAAAGACTGTTGATTCGATTAGAAACATCGGGTTAGGCTCCATCCCGGAAAGCGTTATTTCGTAGCCGTTTCGGTCGCCAAAGGCAGTACCACTTCCAGCGGTTCCAGCGGTTGCCTCAAGGCCATTTATAGCACCCAGCAACCAGTAACGACTGTTGTTGTCTTGAACGATGACGATGACTTTACTACGAGCGAGCAAACGGAGTTCATTGCGTACTGCGACTTGCATTTTGTTGATGGTGAAGGTTACTTCAGGTGAGTAGAAGATTGTGCCATTCTCCATGCTTGCGTTCAGCGTTTCCGTCATAGACGAAGTTGCCTTGGTCAAGTCGTATTCAAAAAAACCGCTTGCATTGTATCCGGTGAACCCCGTAACCGCACCTGAAAGGTTGGCATTGCAGGACCCGGTAGAAATCCAGTTTTGGACGTAAATTGTTTTGATGCCACCGACTGAATCACGGCAGCCGAGTGTGTAACCAGTTGTTAGTGCGCAGGACATATGTGTATTTGGGGTTTAAGTTTCAAGGAACAAAAAGCAGGGGGAGGTTTCCCTCCCCCCTACACATTAGGTCAAGCGGAAGTCTACAACCAAGTCTGGCCACGCTATTTGCACGCCTGCTTTGAAGGCTGCGATACTCCGGATTTCGTCGTTTTCGCGTGCATAAAAGATGGAAAACTGCTCTTCGTCGGACAGCAAATCGGTCGCGTAAACGAAGTTACCGAGGTACGAAGAAACGATTCGGTTTGTTCCAGTCAAGCCGGGGACTGCAATGACACGGACGTTTGTTCCGGGATATATGATGTCCCCGTCAGCAAGGCCAGCCAAGTCAACCTGATTGTACAGGACGTTAGCGGTTGATTTGAACGCACCAATCAACGTACGGAAGTTGTCCCAACCGCAGAAGATTACGAGGTCAGTCTTGGTCAAGATGGCCTGTGGAATTTGGTTGTAGATGCCGTCAAAGATGGCGATTGCGTTGCCTGTGGTGATACCAACGGACGCAGAAACCGCACCCGTGTTACCGCTGATAGTTGAACCTGAAGCAGCGTTCAAAAGTTGGTTGACACCTGAAAAGTAAGCGTTGCCCTTCCAAATTGCGTTCTCCAACGCTTCTGCGATACGGAGAACCTTCTGCTCGGCAAACGCCTGCTCGAAAGGAACGCCATCGTACATTGAGCCAGCGGTCAACTGGGTCTGCATCCAGTACTGCTCCAAGGCGCGAGGACACAAAGTTTCCATGACCTTCATACGGCCAACTGTTACGACACGCTGACTGAATGTGGTTGTGCCTGAACTTGTGTAACCGCAAGTATCACCGCCTTGCAGAACTGCATCGGTGTCCATGAGGTTCAACGCAGCAGCGAACTTAACACCAACTTGCTTGGTGAACAGGGCTGCTGAACGAGCGGAGAATACCGCTTTGGTGATGAGAGGAAGCCTCTCTTGGTCGGTGTAGGTGGCTAAATTGCCAAAATTGTATGCCATGGTTAATGGGGGTTTAGGGGTTTAGTTTTTGGATTTGAGTGATTGAAGTGCTTGTGCGAGAGCATTGAAGTTCTGCGAGGCTTGAGCCTTGCGTTGCTCGACGATTGCTGAACCGCTGGCCTTGGGGGCTTCGGCTGGGAGTTCGGAAACCTTCTCGACGATGTCGGCCATGGTTTCAACCTGCGATGCGAAGGCAGACATTTTCTCCTTCATCTTGCCCATTTCAGCGTAGGCAGCCTTGAGGTCTTCCATAATGCCAGCGAGGTGCTTGGCGACGATGGCCTCAACGACTTCGGGGGTCATGGCAGGATAAGCGTCTTTGATTTCCTCGGTTACCTCAACGGCCACTTCGGGAGTGATTTCAGCAGCAACGGGCAACGGCTCGATGACCGGGGTTGCTACTTCGGCAGCGATGACCTCAACGATCTTGCCTCCTTCGGTCTTAATCGTGCCAACGCCTTCAACAACGTGTTCGCCATCGGGTGCAGGAAGTGTGCCTTCTTCGGCAACGACGTAAACGGCAGTACCTGCAACGAGGTCCCCGTCAACACGGACAACCGTGCCATCGGTCAACTTGTAGTCAGCGAAGGACTGCTTTTGGGTGCTGAATTTGCGGAGTTCAGTCCGCAGGGATTCGATTGCGTTTTTCAGGTTCATAGTTAGTGGGATTTGTAGGTGGGGGTTAATTGTTGCAAAAAAGCGGTTAATTCGTCAGCGAGGCCAGCGAGTGCGACCTCCAGTTCGGATTCGGTCTTGTCCATCCCAAACAGGCCCTCAACGGAGAAACCCCGGAAGAGGTTGCGGTTGTCCCACACCTCGTCGTTTTCAACCTTGAAGGAACCGAACCAAGAGCCGTCGGGGGTGTCCTCGTAGCCCTTGGGTGGCATGATACCTCGCTCGGAGTCGGTGATGTAACTCTCAAACATGAACACGCCATCCAGTTCAGCGTTGTGGTAAGCGTTCACGTTGTGCTGATTTCCCTGCTTGAAATACTTTTGGACTATCTTGCGGATGGTGGCTTTGTCAAAGACGACGTAGTACTCGCCATAGGTTTCGTCCTTTCGAAAGATGGGGGTGTCTGCAAGCATGAGAGGCCCAGTCAGGACCCTCCGTTCGCCTGTTTCGGTGAACTTTTGTGGTGTCTTTGCGAAGGCTTGGAATGGCCGTTCGATGGCCGGCATATCGGTCAGGGCCACGAATTGGACCCCTTCATCCACCTCGTCAACGGTCATCCTGTAAATGGGTAGTTCCATAGTGGTAAATGTCCTACGCCCCCAAAGTTGCAAATTCCTCCAACCTCCGAACCCTGCGAGTGCTTTGGGTGATGTCCCTCTCGACCACATAGGCTCGCATAGGCGATGATCCTTGGCCTTGACCTGCCGAGAGTTCGCCCGTCCCGAGGTTGGTCGTTTGTGGGTTCGCAAAGATGGGCGGTGGTGCTGCGCTTGCTCCTGCACCCGTTACGTCTGCACCGGGTGAGCCTGCACCTGCACCGCCTTGGAATTGTTGGGCCTTAATCTTGGCGACGTTTGCAAGACCAGCAGCAAGAGCAAGACCTGCCTCTACAAACCTTTGTCCGGGGAACACGGATTCACTGGGCTTCAAAGCGAGTGCCGAACTGACGGCAAGGTAGGTGTTCACGACGGCTTGGGCTATGGATGCAGCCTTGGCAATATTGAAAGCCCGCTTTTGTGCTGCTTCGCTTTTTCCTGCCGATGCGATGATGATGTCGTTGATGACCGCAAAGGACTGACCGACGTATTTCTCACGCAATCCAGCAAGGTCCTCTTCACGCTGGGCTTGACCCATCTTGGACTTTGCGTCAGTCGTGTCCACCTGCATCCGCCTTTGTGCTTCGGACTGCATGGCTTTGATTTGCAGTTGCTCCTGTTGGCTCAACCTATCCAACTCCATTTCGTAGAGTTGCAGATTCAAGTCCTCCACGAACTTGATGATGGCGTTGTTTTCTTCCCTTAGTCGCTCCAAACGCTTTTGAGTGGCCTCTGCTTCCTTGCGTTGGCGTTCTTTGACCTGTGCCTCCCTCTTTTGGTCTGCTGCGATTTGGGCGTTCGTATGGGCTTCGTATGCATCCCGGTAATTGGAGAGGGCTGCTTCTTCACGCAACAACGCCTGCTCCCTCGCCTTGGCTGCAATGGCTGGGTCGGGTAGGTTCAGGAACCTGCGGACCGCTGCGGTGAGTTCGTCCCACTTGGCGATAAGTAGCCCTACGGCTGCGACTGCTGCACCGATACCCGTAGCAAGGAGGGCAATTCTAAACGCCTTCATCGCCCCGGTACTTGCACCGACTGCGGTTGCGTAGAGTGCCTGTGCTGCTGCTTGGCCTTGGGTGATTAGGATGGAGTCCTTGTTGAGCAGGTTGGCAACCTGTTGCACTCCGTTAGCGAGAGCCATCGCCCCTTGGACCTTCAACAATGCCTTCTGCAAGTCCTCGTTCTCGGAGCCGAACAACGCTGCTGCACCTTGAGCGATTTGGAAGCCAGCGGTGATTCCTTGGATTCCAGCGACGAAGGTGTCGATGTTGCGTGTGTCCGATGCGAGGTTCTTAATCCGCTGCCCCGTGTCCCCGATTTGGTCTTTGAGTTTCCCTGCCTCCTGCTCCATCTCCTTAAACGCCTTCGTGCCTTCTTGCCCGGCCAAGGACATATCAATGAGAGTCTTTTGGAGTTCACGCAGACGCTGCTTGGCACTCGTCGTGCCTTGTGCGGTCGAGTCCTTGATTCCTACTTCGAGGACGATTTCTTTAGTTACTGCCATTATCCGGGGGTTGGTAATTCAGGGTTGATGGGTGGTTCGTAGTCAGGATCCGCTGGGTCGGGGTCGATAGGTCCGTTGTACATTGCGGATGGGTCATTCGCTATCGGTGTCGTTGATGTCGGTGCAAATTCAGCGAGGTTTAGAATCCTCCGGAGTGTTACCCTACACGGCTTCATCTGCCCGACCAAGTAATCTCGGACCTCCAGCAATCGCCAACGGATGCCGCCGTAATAGATGGGCTTGCGGAAATCCAGTTGGTAGATGTCCACGCTTGATAGCAGCATCGTGAGTTCTAACTGCAAGGCTTCCTGCGATACCGTTTCGTTGATGTAGTTGAGCCAGTAGGTGTTGTAGAGGTTGTTATTGGTGTAAGCGAAGGTGTTGCCGCTTGCGTTCACGGCGTTGTAATACACCAAGCGAGGTTGCCCGAAGGCGAGGTCCACCGTTGGGGCATAGGGGTTGTCAATGTGCGACACGAAGGGCATCTTAAGGATACCCACGGATAGGGCTACATTCCCGCTGACCCCAAACTGGTAGGCCCATTCGGTCTGCCCTTCAATCAAGTTGTACTGCGCCAATCGGTAGCCCGTCTGCAAAGGCTTGACGCTCCCACTTGCGAGGCTTCCCTCAATGTCCCAAGTACGGCCCACGATTTTGTCGGTGCTGAAAGATGCGGGTATCAAGGTTCCACAAAGGGTTTCAACCATCTTATCCCCTTTACCATAAAAGTTGGAGGTGTTGAAGATTCGGCCTCCGTAGCCTTCCCGTGCCAATGGGTAGGACTGCTTGTAGGTCTTGGACAAATAGTCACCCATGTCCTTGTATTTGAACACGATATTGGTGTAAGCGTTGGGGTCGCCGTTGGTCAGCACTTGCTCTTGGTTCTCATCGGATTTCTGCGACCAGTCCACCACCCCCGAAGTGTAGAAGTCCTTCCAAGGCTCGATGTAAAGGAGTTTCGGGTCTTGGGGGTCGGGCATGAATTGAAGGTTGAACATCTTCTGCAAATCTTGCAGGAGGTCGCTCTGCTTAACATCGGCAGGAAGGGCGGTCCGCATATCCAGAACGCCGATATTGGATGGGTTTTCGAGGCAGGTCCATTGGACCGTTGCACCTGACGGAATTGTATAAAAATTATCTGTTGTCAACGAATTGACTCGGAATCCAATGTTAATTGCTGCATTTGCGGGTGCCGTAATATCGTCAAACCGAATCGTGTATCGTTTACCCGTTAATCCGTTAACGCTTGGACCGATGTTTACGATGTCACCTGATGACGACAAATCGCGTATTGAGGCGCTATAAGTGTAAAGGCTATTTGCCACCGTTGACGAAACCACAAATCCTATCTCAACATTCCATCGAGATGGAGTGATAGGGGCATTGAATCGGCTATTTGCCGTTGACCAATAACCCGAACGGTCATAATATGGACCCGTTGAATCGTTTTGAAAATCAATCGTTCCATTGTCATTAACCAAGTATGTGACGCTTCCCGTACTTGCCGCAAGGATGTTAGAACCCGATAGGTTGGTCGGCATTGTTCCCGCAGCGTATGGCATCACCAACTTTTTAAAGAATGTCGAGTTGAAGAATGTGGACGAGTAGCGAAAACCGGCCTCGGCAAATATCAAGTCCACCATCTTCTTGACATAGATGCTGGGACCGAGCCTCCACCACGGGGCTTGGAACCAACCGCCTCCTTGGTTCAATATGTCCGTGAATCCAGCCGCATCAATGACCCCGTAAACATACCCGCTGCTTGCCGCACCCGATGCCGTCCAAGTACCGCTCACATGGCCGCTGGTTGGCGTGTGGTTCATTCCTGTAACGCCTGCCGTGTTGACGAGCATATTTCCCTCGATGGCTTTGAACAGGCTCACGTTGTCCGTGAACAGACCGACCTCGTAGGTAACCTGCCCCTTGATTTTAGCCATGGATAAAAGTTGCAGCACTCCGCTGAATACTTGGACTCCATCCTCCCACATAGCGGTACGAATCCGCTTGTTGGGTTGGAATCCACCCACGAAGGACTGGATGTTGTAAGCGTAGGCAAAGCAGGCCCGATTCGTCGGGGTGTCGGGCAGGGTGATGGTTTTACTGAATGATCCCCGTTGCTTGGTAACATCCTCAATGTCGCCAATCGAATAGGTCAGGGCGATGTCAATCTCGCCAATGGTGTCAAGGACGTAGGGAACCTCTGCGTTGGAATCGTTGAGAGGGTAGGCAATTAGCGTGACGCTCATAGGATGTTGTTCTTGTAAGCCACTGCAACCTCAACCTGCAACTGCGTGAGGCGGTCGTTCCTGCGAGTCGTGAATTGGTAAGTGTTGGCGTTGACAATGGCTTCAACGAGTTGCCCATCCAGTTCAAGCCATACCTGCCCGGATCGGATCATCTCAATCAGCCAAGCGGATTCGGCATCCGTCAGCCAGTCCGAGTTGAGTGCGTAAACGTAGTCGAACTCACCTGCCCAAACTTTGTCGTAGGTCGTGGTTGCGTAAACGTCCGAGTTGTACCCGAACGTCTGCCGGGTAATGTTGGCTCTCTTGCGGTTCTTGAGCGTAAAGGTGTAGGAGTCAATACCCCCGTACTTGTTTTGGAAGTGTACAGGGATGGAGTTGAATCGCTGGCATTGCCCGATGACGTAGCGTTGACGAATCGTGATGTTCGCCCCCCTTGAGAAGTAAACGTCGTAGAAGTCCCCGGCATTGCCTTGGAATAGGTAATCTCCGGGGTTCCCGTCCAAGCATTGCCCCGACGTGAGGGCTTTGAGGTTCATTGGCCCGACACCGAAGCGGACGACATTCGACCCCGATACACTCGACGCTAACACATCGAACTGCCTTGCAAAGGTCGCTCCTGTTGCACTCCAGTATTGGATGTAAGCCTTCTCGACCGCGTAGTTAAACTGCCCGATGGAAAGCCATCCGTAGCCGTCGGCATAGACCGTGCGAGTCGTCGGGGTTGTTAGCATTCGATTCGTGTCGTTGACGATAGCACCGCTTGGGAAGTAAAGGGTGCTACTCCAAGTCGCAAGTTCCAACTGCTCCAAGTTTCCTGCAAAGGCAACACGGCCCGACACGGTTGTTACCGTTCCCGTGTAAACGACTGGGGTGTTCCCGTATTCCTCCATGAAGTCAAGCCTGTACCCCGAATAGTACCCGGCATGATCCACGAAGCCCGTTTGGGTCAGCGATGGCTTGGTCGGTGCAATCAGGGTTTCAACGACCTTGGCCACATCAAAGAAGCCGAAGTTGGTGCTGGGCAGTTTGTCGCACTTGAGCCGGGCAAGGGTCGTCCCTGCTGGGTTCTTAACATCGCAGACGTACCTGTAATTGGGTTGTGCAGTCAGCGAACCGCTGACCTTGAAGAGCATCTTGTTGTAAACGGGGGTAGCCACTTGGGGCGACCCTGAAAGGACGGTTGTTGCCATTTTATAGTTTGGTTGCTACGCTTATGGATTTGCCAAGGGTTTCAGCGATGGTGTTCACCAAAACGTCTATCATTTCGGGGGATAGGGCGTTGCTCATGAACTTGGTTCCCCTGACACCTCGCTCACGGATAGCAAAGGCCATTGTCCTTCCAAGGACTAAACCCTGCTCCTGCTTGGTCCGCATCCGCTTGAGTTTGCGTGAGTAGGTTGGAACGACAGGAATGCCCTTATTTGCAATCCAGTCCGCTATGGCTTGGGGTGGTGGAATATTCTTGTCGTACCGAAACTTTGAGTCCCTTGCGGATATGTAACTCGATGACCTTCCATGAACCCCTTGGTCCACATACTTCCAGTAGGGGTTGGCCATGATAGCCACGACGATTTGCTTTGCGGATAGTTCGATGTCTTCGGGGGCGATGGATGCCGATAGCGTTCCCCCTGCATTGGCGTTGGCTGCTTCGAGGTTCTTCTTCGCAAGTTCGATGACCCGTTCAATCCATTTGATCAGCACGTCATAGGTTGGCGACTTGCCTCCACTCTTGGGTCCTGCGATTGAACCAATCCCCTCCAAAGCGGTTTGGTCAATGCCTTTCATCGAACCGCTGCCGAACTTGCCTACGGGTTGGCCATTGGCGAGGATGGTTGTTTCCATGTGGGTAAATGTCCCCCGTGCTGGAATGTGTCTATCTGCGTCTTGCTCGCTCCGCTTCCATCCTCTCCGCCTCCAAGATGTCGTGAATCAGCAGGGCATAGTTCAAGAACTCCACCGCCTTCATCGCAAAGATGGCATCAAATTTCAGTACGTCCTTGTTTGCCATCCGCCAGACGACCATCAGCCAGCCGTACCCTGCGAGAGGGCTTACGTCAACTCCCCTGCCGTCTTCATCAGGTGCTTGGAATAGTCGCTCAAAACTTTCAAGTAGGATTCTGAACTTAACAAAAAAAAACTGACAACGCCCCAAACGTCGCCCACCTTGGCGTGCTTCTTCATCAGTTCGGCTCGCTCCGCATGGGCAGCCCCGTCGTACTTTTTCGGGAATAATCCGAATAACCCACCTTCCCTGCACAAGGTCGCCATGATTCGGTGGAGGTTCTGCAGGAGTTGTTTCTCGTCCGTGGTGTTTGCGTCCATTAACTCTATCAACTGCCCAGCGGTTAACTCATCCGTGAACACCGTTGGAATCCACCACTTACCCCCTGCCTTGAACTTCCTCTTGTACCCAAGGGCAGGCAATGCGTTCCACTCGCTGATAATAGCCTTGTAGCGCTTTAGGACGCTCTTGGCGGGCATTTCTCGAACGATTGATATATCGACCCCCTCAACGATTGCAACGACTCCTGCACGCTTGTCGTAGTCCCCGAGAACGCTGCTGAATTCAATAGCTCCGATGCGTTGGAACTGGTCGATGGTGAGGTCTTGGAGTTTCATAGTTGTATATACCATTGTTGAGTTCCCGGAACGACCTTATGCCTGCCCTCAAAGGCTTCGCCTACGGCCTGAATAACTCCGGGCCATGCTCCAACATAGTCGTCCCCACAAATAAATCCACCCTTCTTGACCTTCGGGAGCCAAGCCTTGATGTCTTGCAGAACCGACTCGTATTCGTGCGATGCATCGATGTAAACGATGTCAAAAGCAGAATCCTTGAATTTCTTGCAAGCAGCCAACGACTCCATATTCAGTAAAGAAACCCTATCTCGTATCGGTTCAAGGTTCTTCAAAGCCTCTTCGTATAATGGGATTGAATTGCTCGCCTTGTGTTCAGGCGAGCCTTCAAAGTGGTCAATGGCTACCAACTTGTAATCAAGCCCCCTGCTGACAAAAACCTCGTCAAAGATGGCCGTGCCACGACCGAGGTATACCCCGATTTCAGCTATGTGGTATTTTTCTTGGGGAGGCATTTCGTCAAGAATTAACTGAAGCAGTTGACCTTGATTTTCCATGTTTGACCAGCCAAAGATGTTGTCGTGTTTCATCGCTTGAAGAGGGTTTTAATGTTGGTGCTTCCGT
>Ga0208022_1000502_pt1 | contig 13355 bp, 9 predicted proteins | sample ColrivemetaGS747_FD_187622 | JGI IMG/M metagenome (GOLD analysis project Ga0208022, IMG submission 187622) | Estuarine microbial communities from the Columbia River estuary - Freshwater metaG S.747 (SPAdes) (version 2) | ecosystem: Environmental > Aquatic > Marine > Intertidal zone > Estuary ...
TTATAATGATGAAAAGATTATGTATAGAAAATGATATTAATTATGAACCTATATTGATCAAAGAAATGTTAAATTTCGTTCAAAATTTTGATTTAAAAACAATTATCATTATATATTAATAATGGAATTATCAGAAGAAAATAAAAAAGTAGCACTCGTAACGGGGATTACAGGACAAGACGGATCTTTTCTTGCAGAATTATTATTAGAAAAAGGATATATTGTACACGGTATTATTAGACGTTCTGCAACATTTAATACTCAAAACATTGATCATATTTTTGATAAACTTCATTTACATCACGGTGATATTACAGATAGTATGAATATTCATAATATTATATCAAAAGTTAGACCGTGTGAAATTTATAATCTCTGCGCAATGTCACATGTTGCTGTATCTGCGAATATTGAGAATTATACCTTTCAGGCAAATACACTAGGAGTTCTTAATATACTACAAAGTGTTAAAAATTTAGGGATGGAAAAAACATGTAAAATATATTCAGCTTCAACTAGTGAAATTTTTGGCAATATTACAGATGGTAGTTTTAAATTAAATGAAGATTCACCACAAAATCCATGTTCAGTGTATGCGATATCAAAATATGCTGCCCAACAATTATGTAATATGTATCGTGATGCTTATGGAATGTTTGTTGTGAATAGTTTACTTTTCAATCACGAAAGTCCACGTAGAGGTGGAACTTTTGTTACAAAAAAAATTACTAATTATGTTGGAAAATATTATAAAAATAATTCAATTAAACCTTTAGAATTAGGTAATTTAAATGCTAAACGTGATTGGTCTCATGCAAAAGATATGTGTTATGGAATATTCTTAATGCTTCAGCAAGAAACACCAAAAAATTATGTTTTATCTAATGATACAACTCATTCTGTTCGTGAATTTGTTGAATTGGCATTTAAAGAAATTGGTATTGAAATTGTATGGCAAGGATCTGGTGTAAATGAGGTAGGTATTAGAAAAGGAACAGAAAATGATTTAGAACCACATATAATTGTAAAAGTTAATCCCAAATATTATCGTGATATTGATATAGAATGTTTAATCGGAGATTCTTCAAGAGCAAGAAATGAGTTGAAATGGTTGCCAAAATATAGTTTTGAAGATTTAGTAAAAGAAATGGTTGTAGCAGCTATTAATTGAATTGAAAATTAAGAAGATGTGTATAAAAGATTTATATTTTTTAATATTATTAAATATAAGACTTGATTGAATATAAGATGAATATTACGGCTTGTAATGTGTGTCAAAAAAAGTTATACGGATATGTATATAAGGATTTTATGTATTGTAATTATTGTTTTCATATTAATAAGACAGATAATATATTAACTGAGGTAAAAAATAATAATCGATTAGATAATTTTAAAGAATATATATTGAATACGATTGATTATTTAGATTTAAACAAATATGGAAAATTAAATGTGTTAGTCATAAATGACATAGATTCAATATTTATTGATAAAGTTTATAAAAAATTATCAAACAAGATTGGTAAATACAATGTTCATACTGTTTCTGTAACACCGCATTATAATTCTAGTTATTTTTCAAGTCATAAACATTACAAATATTCTTTGACTGATTATATAACTGACATAGTAAAAAATGAATACGGTTCATTTGATATTATTTTATTAAATGATAGTTTGATTTACACAAGTAATCCTAAGGATTTATTAGAATATTGTAAAAGATTGAGTAATATGAATACTATCATATTATGTGCAAATATTCACACATCTATTTTTCACTCAATTGATATTTTAAATTTAACACGATATGTGAATAATGTATTTAATACAAATTCTTTAAAATTACTTTGTAATAATGTAGAATTAGATTTAATTAGCTGTAGTACATTAGATAATAGTAGTTTTGTCTCTATACTGAGTTTACACTTTGATAAAAATAACACAGTAGTTGAAGATATATTAGATATTTTATATAATGAAATAACATACAACATTTATAACAAAAGTGAATATAGAAAGATTTCGAATTATTGGAATGATTTCATAATACACGTTACCGATTTATTAAATAAATACTCTGCAATCGGATATAATAACCCCATTTTTATAAACTATTCTAAAAAAGATGATTTGTATTTTAAATTTGAAAATGTTAACTGTATCACAAAAACAGATTTACATACCTTTGATAAAATGGATCCAGATAATACTCTCATCATTATTACAGATTTTGAAAACAGTGATACTATAAAGCAAACTATAAAACAACAAAAAAATAATAAGAAATGGTTGATATTTGATTTACATAAAATGATTGCGTATAATATATAAAATAAATAAATTAACTAAATTATGCTAAATAAGAAGAAATGACAGCTAATAATGCAAAAACAACTGCAAATATATTTTTTACATTCATTGGTTCGTCATATAAAAAGTAACCTAACGTTGTTGCAAGTACAATACTTATACTAGACCATATTACATTAACTTTACTTAAAGAGAATTTATGATAAGCATAATGTAATATAATACCTACCATTATATATGCGAGTAAACCAAGTAGGTAATTTAATGACATAGAATGATGACTTCTTTTTAAAATATTTTGTGCTAATGATTCTATTAGTGCTATTAAAATAACTATAATTAGTAGCTCATCTACTATAGAATTTTCCATCCATTGTTGAATATTTTTAATTAGGTTCCCCATCTTTTATAATAACAAAACAAAATAAAAAAATATAAGTATGATATGTTTTTTTAAATTCATTATTAAATACATATATTATTGTATTGTAAATGGAAATAATTTCTAATAGTGATGTAAATTCTAATATAATCTACCGTCTTGATAATTTACCAGTTGACATAGTAATTCACATTATGAAATATACAAACGTACCTACAATAAGTAAAATGAATTATGCAAATCGTCATTTTAATCAAATAATAGATAATTCTATATGGGAATTAGTGGATAATTTAATAACAGACGCGGATACAATATTAATTCCTAAAACGATAGAGACATTTAAAAAATATAGATATTTAGTAGATTGGAGTAATATTATGTTATACAATAGAGAAAACAATACTACTATACCGGAAGATGTTATAAAATGGATCCCAGACAAAATTGATTTAGATATGATTTGTGTATATCAAACATTTTCAGAAGATTTAATTAGACATATTTATCTTAAAGTATCACATGGTTCATTGATAGCAAAACAAGTATTACCATTGGATATATTATATTCGATTGTAGATACTCAAAATGATTTAGGGCAATTATCATCAATAGATTGGGATAATATATGGGAATATCAAAAGGTTGATATTAATTTTATAAAACGTTATATAGATAATATCAATTGGTATAATTTATCTTTTAATAAAGAAGTGATTAGTTATGATTTTATACGGGAATTTGGTGAGAATCTTATATGGGAAGAGTTTACAAAACACGGTATTCACGAAAATATATTGATATATTTTATCCATAAATTCAATTGGGTATCGTGGATTAATATATGCAGATATACAGAATTATCAAATGACTTTATAGTACAATATCTTGATCATTTAGATATGAGTTCTCTTTTACGATATCAAAAATTATCCGAAACGTTAATCGAAAAGATAATATCAAATTTTGATGATTTTGATAAAGATTTTCATTTTCAATCTATAGGTACCTATCAGAAATTATCTAAAAATTTTATTAAAAGATATAAGGAATATTTGCCTTTAAGAATTATTATTCGTAATAAAAAAATTAAGAGGAGTATTATACACGAAATTTATTCAAATGAACTTGAATATTACAAAAATTAACAAAAATTAATAACAAAAAATTAATAACAAAAAATTAATAATAAAAAATTAATAATAAAAAATTAATAATAAAAAATTAATAATAAAAAATTAATAATAAAAGAAACTAAAAGTTGATAAAAAATTGAAACGTATATGATTTGTAAATAATTCAGGTACTAATATGGTTTATGTCATTAGTTTAATTATTACATTTGTTTTATCAGAAGGTTATTATTGCCCTTATGTTGATCTAGGTTCATCTGTAAACAGTGAATTGTTGTACGATTATTACAATAGTAATGGAGATTATTGGACGCGTATTGGAGAAACGGGATGGATGTCTACTATAGATTATTGTAAAAACAAGGGAGATGTAACATTACATTCAGATGCCGGAGAATGGAAATGCAATGATAGTCATCTCTTGTGTTATTGGAATGGAAGTTCTTGTGAAGTAAATACAGATAGAAAACCTGATTGTAAAAAGTTATGCCAAGCAGTTCTAGATAATATGGGTCCTGAATGTTTAGGAAATTGTCCAAATGGTCACTCTTCAAACAATTTGTATTCAACTTATTGTGAACCATCTATTACTTCTCAATCAAATCAAACACACAATAACCAACACAACAACCAACATAATTCAAATAACTACAAACATAAAAAACGTTGTCGTAGATAATTTTTAATTTGTTTATTATATGTATTTAAAAAATAGATATAATTAAATAATATATATAATTAAATAATATATATAATTAAATAATATAAATGAAAGTATTAGTTACAGGAGGATTTGGTTTGGTAGGACATTCTTTACAAAAAATTGTTAAAGATACAAATCATCACGAATTTGTATTCCTTTCAAGTAAAAATGGTGATTTGCGAGATATTAATGTAGTAGATAGTTTGTTTGATTTACATAAACCAGATGTAGTTGTACATTTGGCTAGTTGTGTTGGTGGCGTGTATGCTAATATGTCTAAAAATTATGATTATTTAGTTGATAATTTAAGAATTAATACAAATGTTGTAGACGCGTGTGATCGTTTTGGTGTAAAAAGACTAATTAGTTGTTTATCAACATGTATTTTTCCAGATAAGAATATAATTTATCCCATCACAAGTGATCAATTACACAATGGTTTACCTCACGATTCCAATATCGGGTATGCTTTTTCTAAACGAATCATGCATTTAACAGGAAATTTATTATCACAAAAGGGTAAAGTGAAAGTGATTAATTTAACACCTACTAATTTATATGGAGAATATGATAACTATAATATAAAATCATCACACGTAATACCTGGTTTAATACATAAAACATACATTGCCAAAAATAACGATAGTACTTTGAAAGTATATGGAACAGGACGAGCTCTTAGACAATTTCTATACGTGGATGATTTGTCAAGAGTGATAGTAAAGTTTATAGATCTTGAATTAAATGAAATGGAAGTGTCATGTATTGTAAGTCCACCTGAAACATCCGAAATATCTATACGAAATGTCATTGAAAAGATAACAACACAATTAGATTTTAAAGGAATTATTGATTATGATACATCTTATTCTGATGGTCAATATAAGAAAACAGCCACTCATACTGAACTATTAACGTATTTACCCGATTTTACATTCACAGATTTAGATACAGGTTTATCAGAAACAATTACATATTTTATAAACAATTACGACACTGTAAGAAAATAATTAATAAAATTCTGATAAATAATTAATAAAAAATTCTGATAATAATTAATAAAATTCTGATAAATAATTTTATAATTTATAATTATTTATTGTTTAAAAAATCACATAATAATTGTATTTAAAACAATATAATTATTTACAACGATATAATCGCGTTTAGAAAAAAAAACGGTATCGATATAAAAACACACATTGTCTATAAAATATTTATTGTTTTATGGTTTGAAAAATGCAATATTTATAAATATTTTTTTATTGGTAAATATAAATGAGTTTACAATCTAATAGACAAATTTCGTTTTCTGATATAAATAAAAATTTATACGTATCAAATGGTAATATGAGTATAGGTACAACTTCTCCAGCACATACTTTAGATATTAATGGAGGAGTGCGTTCAACTAATTTTACAACAACAAATGCATTAATTACAAATATAAGTTCAGGTGCGGTCAACGCAACAAACAGTACAGTTACAAATATTGTCGCTACAAATATAAGTTCTGGTACATTAAACTTGAGTTCATTAAACTTGAGTACGGGATTAACAACTGGTACGATATTAGCTACAACAAATATAAGTTCAGGTGCGGTCAACGCAACAAACAGCACAATTACAAATATTGTCGTTACAAATATAAGTTCAGGTACATTAAACTTGAGTTCATTAAACTTGAGTACAGGATTAACAACTGGTACGATATTAGCTACAACAAGTATAAGTTCAGGTGGGGTTAATGCAACAAACAGCACAATTACAAATAGTGTCGCTACAAATAGTACAGTAACAAATGTAATAGCTACAAATATAAGTTCAGGTACATTAAACTTGAGTTCATTAAACTTGAGTACAGGATTAACAACTGGTACGATATTAGCTACAACAAGTATAAGTTCAGGTGGGGTTAATGCAACAAACAGCACAATTACAAATAGTGTCGCTACAAATAGTACAGTAACAAATGTAATAGCTACAAATATAAGTTCAGGTACATTAAACTTGAGTTCATTAAACTTGAGTACGGGATTAACAACTGGTACGATATTAGCTACAACAAGTATAAGTTCAGGTGGGGTTAATGCAACAAACAGCACAATTACAAATGCAGTGAGAACAAATATAAGTTCAGGCACATTAAACTTGAGCACAGGATTAACAACTGGTACGATCTTATCTACAACAAGTTTGTTGGCTACTGGAAATTCAAACACCCTTGGTAGTATATTCACTACAGGTGGTAACGTGGGTATTGGTACGGTACCAGGATCGACATTAGATGTTAAGGGTAATTCATCTTGGGGTCTTACAAGATTAGCACCAACTACATCTGGAGGTGAAACAGCTATAGGATTTTTTGCTCTTAATGATTTTACAGCATCTGGTCAAGCTACAAGTGGCAATTGGCTTTTAGGTACAGGAATTAATATTGGTGGTGCTTCTAATTTTAACTTGTTAAGAAATACTACAAATATCCTAACGGTTGTTACAAATGGTAATGTGGGTATTGGTACAACTAGTCCGTCTTTTCCATTGGATGTTAATGGAACTATACGAAACAGATCTAGTATAAATGGTGCAAATGGTGCAAGTATAGAAAATCCAAATAGTGGTTCTAGTGCGTATTCTATTTTAACTCTTGCAACAGATCAACCTAATAATTTTAACATATTTAAAAATTCTACAACAAGAACATCTGATGGAGGTGCGAATACAACTACAATACGTAATGATGGTGGTCCTTTGCGTTTACAAAGTAATACTGGTATGGGTATATGGGTTGGGTCAACCGGTAATGTTGGTATCAACACGACTAGTCCAAGTACAATGTTAGAACTCAATGATAGTGGAAATTCTGGTGTGGATTTTTTAAAAATGTATCAACCCAATTTAGCAACAGGTGGTAGTACAAGAATATTATTAGGAAAATCAGATGATCTTTATGGTCGTGCTAATATAACATTTAAAAATGCAAATAATAATTATACAAATCACTTAGGTATGGGTGTTTTCCCATATGATTCTGCCTTGATTATTAATTCGCAGGGTTGGGTGGGTATGGGTACGACTAATCCAAGTGTAAAGTTAGAGGTTATAGGCAATACACTAATAAAGGGAGGTGTTTTAAAGGTCCACGATGGTTCTGATGCTTATGGCGGATTTGAAGTAAAGGGTACAAATGGATCATATATAGATTTTGGTCCACCTGGTTTTAATTATAGAAGTCGTATTATACATCTTGAAAGTGAATTTAGTTTGAATTTTATTGTTAATAGTGGTATATATAATACATTCGCAATGACTCTTGCAAGTACAGGTAACGTAGGACTTGGTACGACTACGCCAATTGCAAAGCTACATGTAAATGGAAGTGCAGTAATAGATGGAAGTGCAGTAATAAATGGTGGTAGTTTAGCGGTTAAAAACGGTCCAAGTGGATGGACAGGATTTGAATTACAAGGTTCAAATGCATCATATATAGATTTTGGTCCAGATACGATTGATTTTAGAAGTCGTATTGTACATCAGGAAAGTGATCGTAGTTTGACTTTTACTGTTAATGGTAGTACAACCGCAATACAAATAGCGAGTACTGGACGTGTTACCATCGGTGGTTCGAATGGTAGTTACCCACTTACTGTTTTCGGGTCTAGTAATTCAGGTAGTATTGGTGGTTATGCTGGTTGGTATAATGTATATGGTTGGCAAAATCAAACAACTAGTTATGACGTTAGTATTTACAGTCAAAACTTTATCATGGCAGGACAAGGTTTTGTAAGTGTATCAGATCAACGTATTAAAAAGGACATTATTGAGATTGAAGATGGAGAATCACTAAGTATTCTAAGACAGATCGAACCTAAACGTTATCGTTATATTGATGAATACAAACGTGGTACAGATTACGTGTATGGGTTTATTGCACAACAAGTTCGTGGAGTATTACCAGCTGCAAGTGGTTTGGTAAAAGACTTTATACCAAGTATAATGACACTAGCAACAGTAAGTTACGATTCTACAAATGATATTACAACAGTTACGTTAGTTGATAACAAACAACATAATTTGACATCTGAAAATAGTAACTCACGTGTAAGATTTTTCGATGAAAATGATCAGAATACAGAATTAGAATTACACGAAATTGTATCTGATGATATTTTCAAAGTAAAGGGTGAATTAAAGGGTGTGAATACATTTGTTTATGGTGTTGAAGTTGACGATTTCCATACATTAAATAAAGATGCTATATTTACAGTAGCAGTATCAGCATTACAACAAGTAGATAAAGAACTTCAAGAAACGAAACAAAAAGTATCAAATTTAGAAACAGAATTGACAACTTTACAACAACAATACCAAGATATGTTAGCAAGAATTATAAATCTTGAATTAAAATAAATCAAATTAAAAGAAATAATTAAATAAAATATAATAATTAAATAAAATATAATAATTAAATAAAATATAATAATTAAATAAAATATAATAATTAAATATATTTTAATTAAATATGTAATAAACTAAGAGGATATGTTTTAAAAACGTTTACATAATTCATAATAATATTTATAAATAAATACAAGGTGTTGTTTTGTTGACCAAACCCAATCGTTTTATAAAATTTATATGTGTTGTAGTGAAAATCTTTATTGTAGTATGTTTGAATATTATTGTTTAGTATTACTGTATTACTTCCAAAAAAATCACATGTTAGTTTATTATTTATAAAATACGAAAGTTTATTATTTATAAAATACGAAAACAAAATCGATCTAATTTTACAAAAATTACTAATTTTAAATGATATAATATCTGTATCTAATTCATGTTTTTTATGAGAAACACAAAATACAATGTATCCAGTAACATATTCATATATGCAAAATTTATATCGTATAGAATCTTTATATAATAAATAAAATCGATCTATATCAGATTTATCTATATGTAAAACTATTAAATCATCACACGTTAATATTAATGTATTAGTTACAATTTCCTTCCTTATACAATACTCTAAACTATCATCTTTATAATCGAATATAGAAGATTTAATAATAACATTTCTTATGTAACGTTCCTCGTAACGTTCAAAATTATCTACATAATTTTTTATATCATTTTTAATGTAATGTATATTTTGATCAGTATTTATACGTATATCATACAAAAAACGATACCAAAAAAGTTTTTTAATTTTTGTAAATTTCTTAACCAATAACATATTAATATAATACGATAATAAATTTTAAATCATGTGATAATTTTATTTGAGTACACAATGCAATAATTTTATTTGAGTACACAATGCAATAATTTTATTTATTGAGTATACTTTATATTAGGATGGGTATTAATTTTATGGATCAGTATTCTTTATTACATTTTTCAGTAGGAGTTATAGTTAGATTTTATCATATTTCTTTTACACATTGGTTTATTATACATTTTATATTTGAATATATTGAAAATATTCCATCAATGACACAAAAGATTGATAAAATACCTTGGTGGCCTGGTGGTAAAAGATCACCAGATAGTTTAATTAATCGTTTTGGTGATCAAATATTTGCAATGTTAGGATGGATTGTTGCTGACAAATTAGATATTGAAATATAATAACTAATGTATTTTTTTTATTTTTTGTAGGTAAGAATTAATTTAAAACATATTTTATTTTACACTATCAAGGTGAATAAAATATGTCAAATATAAGTTATTTTGATACAAAGGCTGATGCTTTAAATAAGTTGTCAACGTCCAAAAACAAAATACTTTGTAATAGAAATATAACCAAATATTTTTTATTAAAAGATTATCAAAGTTTTTTAAAACTTATTCAAGATAGTAAACGACGTGACTTTTATGAATGTATATCTGCTAATAAACCAGTGTGTTTTTTTTATGATATTGAAATTTACAAATATAAAAAAGAAAAGACAGAAACATCGGAAATAGAAACAGAAAGAATTGAAGGAACAACAATTCAAGAAGTTGGAACAGAAGAAGAAATAGAAATTGATTCAAATTCAAATGGTGAACCTAATGATTCAAGTGACGAACCTAATGATTCAAGTGACGAACCTAATGATTCAAGTGATGAACCTAATGATTCAAGTGACGAACCTATCGATTTTTATTACAATCACAAGTTGATTTTGGATGTTTGTATAAATAGTATAAAAAAATTGGTAAATGGATTGTATGATAATGTGACGACTAAATGTATTATTTTAGAATCTCATTCTGATAAGAAGTTGTCATTTCATGTTATTATTCGTTTTTACAAAGATGATAAGGAGATATTATTTGAGAATGTAAATGTATTGAAAAATTTATATAGGAAGTTAAATTTACACGAATATAAAGATTGTGAGAATAAATATATAATTGATCCTAGTGTTTATAGGGAAGGATTATTTAGAACTATTTACAGTTCTAAACCAAATGAAAATAGACCTTTAGTAAAATCAGAGTCAAGTGATGATTTTACAGATATAGAAACATTTATAGGTTATCACAATGATGATTATAGTATTTTTGATGTAGAAGATGACATTATAGATGACATTATAGATGGGATTATAGATGTTGTTATTGACAGACCTGACAGACCTGACAAATCTGAAAGACCTGACAGATCTGGTAGACATGATAGATCTCAAGAATTAGTTGTAAATATACCAGAAGATTTGAATAATGAAGATAAGATAAATATTAGAAAGTTTGTACAAAAAGACTTTCATCATTTCCCAAATAGAATAAGAGATGTATTTATAGACAAAATTCACAATTGTATTGTTATAGCTTTAATGGAACGTTATTGTCCATTTTTAGATAAAGAACATAGAGGAAATAATCAATATGTTGTTATAGATACAAGTAGTGCTAAACAAAAGTGTCATAATAAAGAATGTAACGAATACAAATATAATGAAATAAAATTGGAGAATTATCCAAAGGAAGTAAATGAAGTGATTAAAAAATGTTTACGAGTAAATCAGCAAGAACTTGAATTGATTGATCACGCAATTGTAGAGTGTAAAAATTATATTAATGAGAATTTTGACAAGGATGTAAAGGAAGTTCAGTTTGATAGGAAAGCGATGATATTTAGAGGTAATGTTTCAGATAAAAGTTTAGTTGCAGTTTTAAAAGGAAAGTGTCCAGAATGTAATGTGGAACATCAAATAAGTGATAATGGTTATTGTTTAAAATGTAAAGTATGTGCTGCAGTATTTCCTAAAAATCAAGTTATACCATTGGATGATAGGTATAAACAATTAAATAACTTTTGGATGAATTACAATCAACTTGTGAATCACGGAACTATAAATAACATTATAAATATTTATAATAACTCTGAACAGGAATTTAGTTGTGATATAAAATTGGATAGTGGTATATTCAAAAACAAGGAAGTTACAAATATTATAAATCAAGTGTTAGATGGTCATAAAATCACAATGATTTCAAAATTATTATTTACAATTAATAAAGATTTTGTGTATTCTCGTAATAACTGGTATTTTTTCACAGGTTCTATATGGAGATGTGATAATGATAATATAGAAATGAAAAAAATGATTATAGATTTGTCAAAGATGTTTGATAAAATAAAAACACATTACGATACAAAATTTACAAATGAAACGACAATGACTTTGAACAAGAACATTAAAAGTTTAATTAACAAATTTCACAAACCGGGTTTTCAGGATGATATTATAAAAGGTGCCAAGATTTATAATAATGATGAATCATTTACCAATAATTTAAATAGTAAAAAACATCTTGTGCCTTTTACAAATGGTGTGTATGATTTATTAGAAAACAAATTTAGAAAAACGAAAAAAGATGATTATATCAATCTTACTGTTAATTATGATTTTACAACAACTGAAAATCCAGAAGTACTTGTTTTTTTGGAACAAATATTGCCAAGTCGAGGTGTACGAGATTATGTATTGAAAAAAATGAGTGAATGTTTAAATGGTGATATTCCTAATACGTATTTCTTAATGTTTATAGGTGACACTGGTGCTAATGGTAAGAGTCAATTGTTAAATTTAATGAAATTAGCTATGGGTGATTTTGGAGAAAAAGTAGAAGTAACGTTATTGACACGTAAACGTAACAATGCAAATGAAGCCAATACTGAAAAAATAAAATTATTACACAAACGTTTTGCATTCTTGAGTGAACCTGAAGATGGAGAAAAGATAAACATTGGTTTACTAAAGGAACTTACAGGTAGTGAAGAAATTGTAGCAAGAGGATTGTATCAAGAGGCTGTGAGTTTTGTAATGGAAGCAAAGTTGTTTTTAGCTTGTAACGAATTACCAGATATCAAAGGTGAAGATACAGCATTATGGAGACGTATTCGTGTGATAGATTTCCCATCGAGATTCGTAGATGATCCATCTGATGTGAATGAATACAAAATAGATCGTACTTTACCATCAAGAATGCGTGAAGACGTTACTTGGCGTCAAACTTTTATGAAAATTTTGTTAGATTATTATTTTAGAGATGTAAAAGAACCAATTGAAGTTCAAGTAAAGACCAACGAGTATCGTCAAGAAAACAATGATTTCCATAATTGGATGGATGAAAATGTAGAAGAAAAGGCTGATGGTATCTTAAAATTAAAAGAAGCTTGTGAATTGTATACTGGAAAACCAAAAATACATTCGAGTTTATCAAGTAAATATAAAAAGGAAATAGAAAAATATATAAAGTTTAAATTCCGTACATTAGATGAGAAATATAAGGATTCATCTCTTAATGGTAAGGCCTATAAAGGATG
>Ga0208022_1000519_pt1 | contig 13032 bp, 8 predicted proteins | sample ColrivemetaGS747_FD_187622 | JGI IMG/M metagenome (GOLD analysis project Ga0208022, IMG submission 187622) | Estuarine microbial communities from the Columbia River estuary - Freshwater metaG S.747 (SPAdes) (version 2) | ecosystem: Environmental > Aquatic > Marine > Intertidal zone > Estuary ...
CCATTCTTGAGCAGGTTCGCCAAATACATAAGCATTTTGACCACCATATCCTGCGTTTTCAACTAAAGTGTTTTCGGGATAGTTTTCTTCAAAATAACGAATAGCAACTTTGTCTAAAAAGTCGCCTCCGTAATCAGTGTAGGCAAATGAAATAACTACATTATCGCCAAGAGAATTGCCTTTTATATTTAATTTTTCTCTTAACTCATCTTTTAATTCTTCAGATGCAAAAGCATCATCAACATATTCTAATCTCGCATCTTCACCGACTATACGACCACCTTTTCTAAAAGAACGAACCCCACCGCCATTAGCCAACATAGAAGAGTCAAATTTTCTCATTTTTCCATTTGACATAACTTCTATAAGTTGTGCATTTTTAGGATATTCTCCTTCGTTTTTAAGGTCTGCTATATAATTAATTACCTTATTGTAATCATCATTTTTGTAGTATAATTGGTCGTAATTTTGATTTTTTGCATCAAAATTATCTACCAATGCAAATAGTCTTTTTCCACCAACTCCACCGCCATTAGCGTATGTTAATTTTTCTCCATACAAAGCAACAAATGCTTTGTTATAAACTCCACCTGCTTCTCTTGTTGCCTTTTGAATGTCGTGAAGGTCGTAATACTCATAACGATATAAGTCTTTAATGGCTTTCTTTGTCGCATCAAGAAGAATTTTCTGATAATTGCTCATAGTTCTTTCTTTGATAGGCGGTAATAAGTCATATCTAATCTCGCTTATGCTTTCAATGATTCTTTTCGTGTCGGCATTTTTAACTCCACCACCTTCTCCAAAATGACTTGGATTAACCGAACTTGATGACAAATTTGATTGCTGAACATTCATAACTTGCGATGCTCCATCAGTTAAACCTCCAAAAGCAAATTTTGCCAACATTTTGTCAATGTCAGAACGCAATTTAATCAAGAACTCTTTTTGTGAGTCTTTGTCAAATTTACCAAGTGATTCAGAAATAGAAATAAGTAATGCTGAAGTATCAATAACCACTCGCTTAACGATAGTTTTTGTCTTTTCAGCAACTTTTTTCTCAACTTTTGCCTCTACCGCCTCTTTTTTGGCTTTAGGTGTTTTAAGGGTTTTATCTTTAGCAACCTCTGCTTTGGCTTCTTTTTCCGCCTTTTCTTCAACTGCTTCAATTTGCTTTTCGATTTTATCTGCTACTTCTTCAGTTGCAGTTTCGATTACGGCATCCGCAGTTTTTTCGTTTGTGCCTTCAATAATGTCACCTTTTCGCTCAAGTTTCTCTACTCGCTTTTTATTTTCTTTAGATGCCTCTTCTTCTTTGGCTTTACGAGTTTGTGCTTTAGCACGAAGTTCACGATATTGGTCAATTATAGCCTCACATTCCTCTTCGGTTTTTCCCGTTTTCTTTTTTAGGTCTGCTTTCGCTTTTTCGTAAGCATCCGCTTTAGCCTCTGATGTTGATGCAGGCTTACGACCTCTTTTAGCAGGTGTTGTGGTTGCCTTTTCTTTAGTTGCTCGTGGCTTACGAGTTGCTTTTGCAGGTTTGGCAGGTTCACCTTCAACTGCACCTTCGAATTTTTCTACGATAGCACGGAACTTGGCACGAACTTCTTCGCTTAATGACATATCATTAGCACGTTGCTTGAATTTAGCAAGTTGTTCTGCTGATGGTTTATTTGTTTCTGACATATTTTTATGCTTTGATATAAATTTTAAACTAAATTACTTATTTTCTATTTAAGATGTTATTTTTTGATACAATTACATAAACATCACGGCTTCTTTCAAGTCATCAATCAATAATTGCGTTTCTTCTCTTTCAGAATCATCATCTATATATTCAAGTGTTTCTTCAAGGTCTGCAATCAATGCTTGAGTTTCTGCTTTTTCGTCTTTTACAACTTCAATGGTTTCCTCAACAATAGCAGGAACAACTTCTTTCATTTGCTTTTCAACTTGTTCTTGAACCTCTGCTAATTGGTCAACATCAGAGTTTCTGAAGATTGCAAGCATATTGTTACCCAAATAATCAGAGTTTGGATTAGCAAATAAGTCTGCTCTACCTTTAAACGAAGAACCTGCACGAATCTCATCGCTATTAAGTTCTTCTTGTGTACGCATAACTTCTTGTACTAATTCTTCAAATACTTGTTCGTCATCCAAATTTTTCTGCTCCAATGAAAGAGTGTTTATCTTTTCTTTTTGAGCAAGGATGAGGTTTTCAACGTCTTGGAAGTTGTTAATACCTAAAGGTTTGATTTTCTTTTCTTCAGTACGTTTAAACTCGGCTAAAGTAAGTGGCAATTCAGTATTGTAAAAACGAGTACGATACATATTAAACATACCTCCGTACTCTTTATCTTTCCAAAATTCAACTAATTCTGCCCAATTATTACTTAAATAAGTAGTTTCAAAAGTTTTCAAACCTTGTGCATCGGTATCATTTGCATCACCTTCTAAAATTTGAGGCATAGACGTAATTTCATCTGAAAACATTGGAATCTGCTCCGAAGGTTGTTTAGTTACAAAGTCAATTACATAATTTTTGTAATCTCTTCTTCCTATTCCTATTGTTTTCTTCGGAAATACAATCGTTCCTAAATACTCTGCAATATCCTTAATGTTTTCGTTTCGGTCTTTGTTAGAATAAACGAATGGTTCGGGATATTTTGTTGGCTCTACTTTTTTCTTTGCTTTGTCCTTTTCAACCAAAACTATATTGCGGTCTACAATGTTAAGGTCTTCTAATTCATCAACATCAAGTGCAACGGGTGTAAAAGAACTAAAAATACGACCATCCGAAGAATCCCTAATCATATTTATTGAATCATTTTGGTACATCCATTTTAACAAATTGCTCAAATCATTTTTTTCTTTTGCTGATAATGATTCAAGTGAATTGCTTTTTAAAATATCTTCGCTGATTTTAAGTTCATCTAATGCTTGTTCTATTCTTGGTTTAGCAGTAGTTTCGGCATTAAATAATCTTTTCATAGTTGTAAAAAAGACATTTAAAATATTATCTCCATCGTCATTTACCACGAGTTCAGCAATTCCCTTCTTACGACCTTTTTTAGTATCAAATTCAACTTCATCTCCTTCGACAATAGGTAATGGCTTTTCGGGAATAAGTTCTCGCCAATTTTTAGAATACCCAAGTGGATAGCCTATTTTTTGCTCTTTAAGAACTTGAACCATTAATTCGATTAATTGCTCCGCATTGTAGTTAAATAACTTTTCAAACTGCATTCTCCACAACGGATTACTGAAGTTTTCTTGAGTTAAGTTATATTGTGAGCCGTAAGGCAAACTATACATATCTCCTACAAAAGCATATAAGTTAGGGAATCTCGTTAAAAAGTCATTTATGTCATAAACATTTCTTCCTTGTTTCCAATTATCTGATACACTATTCAAAACACTTTCTGCATAAGTCAAATAATTTTCTTGATTAAGCAAAGGTTTATCAATCAAGTCGGGTCTTAATTGCGATATGTTATAGTACATTGCAAAATAAAAATCCTTATGAATTGTACCGCCCAATGGCTTATACTTTATCTCAAGTGACTTTTTGAAAATTGCACTAATAGACAAATAACTACTCAACATTTCCCCTTCTTGAGTTTTTTCCTCTTCAAGTTTGTCAAACTTATATTCTCTTTCAAGAACCGCAATAGCAAGGGGGTCGGTCAATAATTCATACTTTAACTCCGCAGGGTTAAATGCAGTTGTATCTAATTCATTTCGGTTGCCATTCTTTGTCCAAATTTGATTGATACGTTCCGTTTTATCTTCTAATTTTTGGAACATAAATATATCAATACAATCTGCCATCAAAGGTGTTACAATACGAACATTTGCAAATGCGTTTCCTTGTCGCCAAATACGACCTTCAACTTGAACTTGGTCGGTTGGGTTAAAGTCAAGAAAGCAGTTATACAATGCTGATGAATAATCTTGTAAGTTGATACCTTCTTTTATTGATTCAGAACCAATCAAGACCTTTACTCGTTTACTATCTTCTAAAAATTTGGTTTCACCCGTTGCATCGTCATATTCTTGACCCATAAAGGCTTGAGCAACTTTTTGCTTACTATCGTATCGTTTTTTTCCAATAAAGTTAGCATCACCTCGAATGATTCCGATTTCATTAATATCAAAACCAAGTTCATCTACCAAATAATCACGAAGTAGTTCAAACGCCTTTGTTCCAAAGTTCATATAAATAACTTGACCACTCATACCTCCTATCCATCTTTTTTGGTCGGGATTGTAAAATTTAGCATCGGGATTTTGTTCGTGGAAATTTTTGATTGATTTAATACATTCCATCACATAAAGAAGTTTTGGACTTGCCTCTACATAATCTTTTCCCGTTGGTTCTTTTTTAAATCCACTACCTTTAAACAAATATGGATTTAAGGCAATTTGACGACCCCACATTAAACATTGTAAGGCTTTAGCACTCGCTTTTGCCTTTTGCTCTTCACGATTGCCATCTGCTAAATCATCAGTATTTTCGATGTCCACTTCTGCCGAACCATCTTCAGTTTCATCAGTAGTCGCTTTTTTAGCCGTTTTTTCAACGTATTTACCTAATGAGGTAGTATTTCTCTTTTCGGGTGCAAATAATTCCTCATAACGCAATTCTCCTTGAGCATACAAGCGAACATTTCTCCAAAGTTCTAATTGTAAATCAGACATTCGAATGGTAGTAGAAATAAAGTTTTCTTTTGCAAACTCTACCAACTTACCTTGAATCATTTGACGTTTCAATGGCAATGTCCATTTGTTAGGTCTAACAACCGCTTTGTCTTCTTCAGCAGGACTTGATTTATCGAATACACGATAAACAAACTTTTGCAAAGAAATTACGTTTGTCCAACCAATGAATTTGTTTCGTTTTACAATACTTAAATCCGTTCTAAAGTCTTCAGCATATTCAATCTTTGCAAACGTATCAAAGAAATCTTTTAAAATACCTAAATCAGCATCGTAAAGAATTTCATAGTTTAAAAATGAAAGCATAGAGTAAATCTGCAAAGGACTATTGGTAAAAGGTGTTGCTGAAAGCAAGATTGTATTACCCATTTTATTGTAACGCTGAATATATCTTGCTAAAAACCATAGTTTTTCGGCTCTTGATGAAGAATCCTTACCTCCCGATGTTTCACGGATTTTATTGTAAGGGTTTTTCTCACGTTGAATTTTGATTTTACCCGATTTTTTGTCTTCTTTACCCGTTTGGATTTTTTTAGGTTCAGAAACAACTGAAGTGAATAAGTTATTGAAGTTATGCGCCTCATCAACTACAACCATATCAAAGTTTGTACTTTCAGAATTGATTATAATAGGTTGAATTGGTTTTTTCTTTTTACTTCCGCCTACTTTTCCGCCTTCATCAAAATTATCTTCTAACTCGAAATCATCTTCAGTAGCATTTGCACCACTTGAAGGAGTTTCATATTCATCGGACAAATCAAGGTCTGATTCTATTGACTCTTCATTGAATAAACCTTTTTTATGAGCATTTAAAAATCCTTCTACAATAGGCTCGTTTTTAATTTCACCGCCCATTTCTAAAATATTAACGGCTTCTTCTACCCAAGAGTAATCAAGATTTTCTTTTGCAAACTGAAAGTTTTCGGTTGCTTCATAGGTACATAAATTAATACCATCTACTGCGTTGTTACCAAGTGTATTGTTATCATCCGAACCATTATAGAACATATTCAAACGAGTATTTGCTTTAGTAGGGTTAAAGTCTTCACCTAAACCTGCACGAATTTCTTGACCAAATTGAAAATAAACTTGATTTGGAACAATAACCAAAGGTCTTTTTACAATACCCAAGTCTAACGCTTGTTTTATTGTAAAGATTGAGCAAAATGTTTTACCTAAACCTACACCATAAGCCAAACCTATACTTCCCCGTGTTAAATAATAACGAATAGCACGAAGGTTCGAATCACGCAAAATAAACAATGATATGTTTTTAAGATACTTTTTATAAGTAAATCCGATTGGAACTTCATCCAAATTTGGTTCTTTATAAGAATTAAAAACCGAGTTCCAAATATATTCTACTTTTAGTTGGTCTTCGGGTGTTAAACCTTCTGCCAAAAATTGACCAAATAAACGCTCTCCTACTTTTTTAGCATCATCTTGATACCTCGCCCATTTATCTACACCGCCTTTTTCTTTTGAGAAAGGATTAGATTTTGGCTTTAAGTAGTAATCTAATAAATCATCTATTCCCGTAGTTATTGCAGACCATTGAATACCATTTTCTTGTGCTTGTTGACCTCTTCCTGCTTGTTTACACCATAAAATAAAACCTTCTTGAAGGCTAATTACTTTTTTATTGATGTAGTTGTTACTTGAACCATAATCGTTTAAGTAGTCTTCAACAAGTTCTCCTTTTTTAAATGAGGTATAAACTCTAAAATTTTCTTGAATAGTTGATTTGTCTTGTGGACTTACAATACCCGAAATTTTGATGTCTACGGCTAAAGATGAAATTGGAACTAAAATTAACCGCATATCCTTATCCCCACGAACACTTAAACGGGTTGTGTTAATTTCTACCCAAGTAGGCTCTAAAGTGCTAACGTGAAGGTCATAAATTGTTTGTCCAAAACGCTTAATGTATTCGTCTTTTTTATTGGTAAGGCTACCCCATTTTTTCCAAATATTTCCGCTTTGGTATATTACTTTAGGTTGTAATCTTTCCCCCAATTTAGCCGTTGGGTCATAGAATAAACATCCTTTTTTCATCAACTCCAAAATGGTGTTTGCTTGTGCAGGATATGAACTACCATATTTAGCATCGAAATCACCCGTTAATTTCTTTCTTGTCTTATTTTGTAAATAAATAAAGAAAGCACGTTTGTCATCTGCTGAAATTTTTGCGTTGTATAATTCATCTACTTCATCAAATGTCCACATTGCGCTTGCAATGTCGCCTTTTTTATCTGCTTCAATTAAATCTGCTAACGCTTTTTTAGATTGCTGAAGTTTCTCTTCCGCTTTTCTAATTTGAGATGCAGTAAGTTCTTCTATATTAAGAATTGGCGATGCTACACTCACTTGAGGGTCATCACCATAAATTACTGAATAGTCGGGCGCATCAATAGAGTCGAAATTTTCAAAATTTGCAAACTCATTTGCATTTTCATATTCTGCTACATCAAATTCTACATCATCAAGAAATGTAGTTCCTTTGCTTACGACTTCAAGTTGAATGAGATTGGAAACATCTTTTGTGTTCCAACCTTTAGTTCGTTCATTCATTTTTAACTTACCATCTTCAACATAGAAAATGTCTTTAAAATCGTAGGCACTTAATTCAGAATTATAATAAATGTTGTACTCATCATTTTTTTCTACTCCTTTAATTGTTATTGGTGAATTGTAGAAATAAACTTTATAGTCTTGATTACCATAAGGAGTAACAAACTTTGTGTAATTCATTGATTCATCATTCACATTAATGAATTGCACGGGATAGCCTATTGTTTCAAAGAAATCTACAATACGTTTAGTTCCACTTTTATCAAAAGTTGCCATAATATTAGTCAGTCAAATAGTTAGGGTTCAATAAATTTTCTTTCATAATCAAAGCCTCTGAAACATCCATATCGGTTTCAAAAAATGCCTTAATACAAAAATCTTCTATGTCTTTATAACCTTCTTTAGTTTGGCTATATGAACACAAGTATGGTGTGGATTCCTGCTTGCAAAACTTTAAGTTTTCACGAACAAGCATCTTAATTTCTAAAAGCAAAACATCTCTGCTTAAAGGTTCTTTGTTAGTTGTGTTTTTCATAATTTACTTTTTTAACTACCACAATAGTTTATCTGCGTAGTAACCATCGCTATTTTTTACGTTTCTATCTTTTGAATGTCGAATCTTATACAATCTACGCCTTTCGTCTGCATAAGCCTTTCCTTTTTCCTTCATATAAGTTGGATAGTCAGAATAACCAAGTGCGCCAACTGATGCTACTTTTTTGCCATCTTTAAAGACATCTATTTTTTTGCCTTTAACATTACTTGGCTTGACAACTACACCTAATTTTTTGGCTTGTTGCTTTGTGTAATTTGTAATCGTGTAAGCACTCATAGTTTAAAACTTTGTCATCACATAAATCAAGGTGTATTGACCTTCATCGGTTATTCCTTCATTTACAATAAGATATTTGTTAGTGTTTTTGTATTGAATCATTTGATTTTGAGCAAAACCGCCTTGATTTTCTACGATTTGTCGCTGAAATTTATCAAGTCTTTCTCGTGAAGTAAATTCACATACTCCCAAAGCCACCGCAGACTTCTCTGATTGTAAAAACAAATAGTTTAATTCCTCTTTATCGGGATTGGTATTGCTATAAACGTGAATAAAAGCATCCATATAACGTAAGTCTAATGGATTGCTTAAAGTGTATTTTTTATCTACATTGATTATAGCATTGATTTCCTTTTCTATCTCAACAAAACGATTACTCTCATCAAAGTCAATCATCAACTTGTCTACATACTTTGGTGCATAAGAAACAATATTTCCTGCACCCACATTGCTCAAGTATAATTGTTTGATTGGATTTTCGATATTGTGATATTCGAACAATAGACCATAAATCTTTTGAATCAAACCGCTTGATAGTTCGTTAACTACATTGCTACCTCTAAAGGTTGACAATTTTTGTCTTTGTCTTGAGTTATAAGATGCAGGATTTGTAAATTGAGTTAGCATTTTAGCGATTTTCTTATCGTTTTCGCTAAATGGAATAGATTGATATGCCTTTACACTGCCTCCGTTACCAAACTTTTGTTCGTTGAAACCAACAATGTTTATTTTTTCGTTTGGAACGACAATAAATGCACCTTTGAGTAATTCTAAAGTGCTATTTCTACCATCGTTATGCTTGAATGTAAATTTGTGAATAGTTTCTTTTGGAAATTTACTTTCACCAATGTATTTACCTTGTTTATCTCGAATCACGGCATCTACATCTGAATTGAAGGTAATATGAACTATTTCTTTTGAATCATCTTCACCCATATACCCTCCGTGTTTATATTTTCGGGAATTTTTACGATACGCTTTGTATTTTTCAAATTCTTTAATTGCTTCAGATAATTTTCTGCTACTTTCCATTTTGTCAAGTTCTATGTAATAGTTTTCATCCTCCTCTAAATGGTCTTTAGCAATAGCCTCTGCCACTTCTCGGTCTGAAACTCCTTTTTTCTTAAAACCACGAATGGTGTCAATATGCTCCATTTCGTGTTCCGTTCCTTTTTTGAGTTGGTCTTTTTTGAAACCTTTATACCAATCAAAGTCACGGACATCACCGCCTTTGTCGAATTTTTGAGGAACGTAATATAAATCACCTTCAAACTCAAAACCGATAGCCTCTTGACCCCATTTTCTTGCCCACTCTGATAATTTTGATACCAACTTATTTTTGTTGGCTTCGTAATCTGATTTGGTTGCAAACGAAACAACGGGAACAACATCTTCAGTAACTAATTCACTTTGAGATGTCATAAAGCCACCTACTTTTTCCGATTTAGTAAAGCCACCGAATATAGTTGCCAAGTATTTCGAAACTTCGTCTACTCTTGACTTTAATTCGCTTTCAGAGATTACTTTGTCTACATCTTGGGTAGAAGGCACATATACTGCGAGTTCTAACGGCAAATGAAACATTTTACTTGCTTTTGGCACATCACCGCCCTCTTTATAAATACCCGTTGTGCTTTGAGGAACTATCATTTGTTCTTCATAGCCTCCTGCACTCATTGATGCCGTTTCGTAGTCTTCTATTTTTAATGTATTAGACATACGACCACCTTTAGCATACTGATTAGGAATCAACTGAATACCAAACTCTTCTTTGTTGTCGTTCACATAAATGATTTCGTTATTCATAAAAGCCGTTCCTTCATTCAAAGGAATTGGAGCAATACCAATATCAAATTTTAAAGTAATGTAGCGGTAACGGAAATTTTCTCCCGAAACCATTACGTCTTTGATTTGATGTTCGGTTGGTAAAGAAACACCCATAGAATAGATGTTTACATATTTACCGATTAATGATTTATAGTCTTCTACTGAACCTCCGCCTTCGTATGAATCATTGTCAGACATTCTTTGGTCTTTTGATAATACAACACTAATTTTTTTCTTTGCATCATTATAATTTTTTGTCCAATTCCACGCTTCATTTGCATCTGATGCCAAAACATTTGGTTCAACGTATGTTGCTCCAAATGTACTTTCGTAAGTTACATCGTACCATCTTTTAGGTAGTTGTTCTTTTATTTTTTTGTTAGCATATTGTAAAGCAAATTTTTTCGCTTTGGCAATGACTTTAGGTGGTAATGGTTTTTGATTAATTGTTTCAAGAGTAGCGTTATAATAGTCTTCAAGGTACTTGTTTTGTAAATCAATCAATAATTGCTTTTTATCAATTTTTTCTACTCCACCGCCTTTAGCATAACTATCAGATAAAAATTCTTTACGAAAATATCTACGCAATTCATCCATTCCTTTTAAACGATTTGAGTATTGAGCATCTTGTGTTGAATAAACACCTTTTTCGAACTCAACTACATTCCCATCATCCATCCATTCTTTAAAAGATGATTCTTGTTCTTCATCAAGAATTTTACCTCCTTTGGCATATTCGTATTTTTTTCCCGTGACATTATCACAATCTATTTTTACCCCATTTCCATCGGCACTATTTATCTCTGATGCGATTTCACAAGTTGTCATTTGTTTACCTTCAAATTCGTATGTTTTTGTGGATGCCATATTGCGTTTGTTTACTACGCCTTCGCCTCCTTCTAATTCAACGTGCTGACCCGTTGATTTAACGACCATAGGAATACCGCCTTCTTTATGGCTTTTTCCTTCAGTTATACCTCCTTTTGCAGACATATATATTTTATTTCGTTATAACTATGTAATTTACAAATGTATGTAAATATATTGTACCATAAAACAAGTGTAGATTAAATAAAAAAAGCCACTTGTATTTTACTACAAATGGCTCATAAAAAGCGCAATGAAATTACTACAAGAATGTTCGTGCTATTAACCCTCGTTTATTTCAGTTGCGTTTCTATAAAATCGTCTTTTTCGATTAATTCATTTGGTGTTACATTTAACGCTACACATAACTTCAATAGAGTGTAAATTTCGTAATTTTTTTTCTTACCATTTACAATCATCGAAATTACGTCTTTTCCTAAATACGATTTACAAGACGATTTTATTTTGTCGTACAATTCACTTTGACTCATCCTTCTTTTATCAAGAATAAGTTTAAGTTTAGTTGGTCTTTGTTCTTGTGTCATCTTTTAGGGTTTTAGCAGTTCTTCTAACTCATCTTCATTAATTAAATCAGTAATCATCACATAAGGGTTTGTTTGATGCTCGTATGCGAAATCATTCCATACAAAAGCATACTTTGGTAAGCCTATTTCTTTTTGAATAAATCCTATTCCATTTTCAGTTAAACCATACCAACCCTTCTTGTAAATAACTTCAGTCGGTGACGTAGGCATTGGACAAATTAAATCCCAATATTTTAAACGATGAAAGTTTCGAGTAATATTTGGAAACTCACTTAAATACTGAAGTAAAATTCTTTTAGGAAAATAATCCGTAGACTTAACCCCTTCAGCATATCTAAAGTGCTTGTAAACAAATACAAGACAAATAGCCATATCTTTAGTTATTTCTCTTCGAGTATATTTAGCATCGTATGGTTTTGGTTGCCTAATGTATTTACCTGCACCTCTATCAATTAATTCTTGCTGAATGTCTTTTAATTCACTAATGTCGCTAATGGTTGCCTCTTTCTCTTTTACTTCTAAATTATCGCTCATAATTATTTTTATTTGGTTTGTAATTATTTTAAACGCAAATATACCTTTTATTTTAAAATATAACAAGTGTATTTTTTAGAAATAAATCATTCGAGTTACATTCGAGGTTGATTCGAGTCTGATTCGAGGTTGATACAAAAAGAAAAGGGCAGTCAAATGACTACCCCCTTCTCCTTTCTACGGAAACATAGGAAACATCTTACACCTCTAAACTTCCGACTAATGAAGAGGCAATTTTATTTTTAAATTGAGTTGACGACAAAAATACACCATTTGTTTTGATACCTACGTTATTCCAAACCATTTCTTTGGTAAAGTTGTGGGTTTCGATTTGTTTCGTCTTTGGATTTTGTCTTACCAAGAACGAACCGCCATTTGCCACTTCGCAAATATGTATGCGGTTATAAACTCGCTCCCAATTTTCAGTAGTCAAGTCGGGAATACCAATAGTGACTCCCAACAAATAAATGAGCATATTGCATTCAGTTGTCATTTCATAGAATTTACCCGTTTCGGTATCTTCATAACGTGGTAAAGCAAAAATGCTTCTATTTGATTGCTCATACTCCTCACGGCTTATTTCACGATAAGCATTCACGTTTTCTCTTACATCCCAAGTTAGTGCCATAATTTTATTGTTTTTTGAATTGTGTTGTTTGAGTTAATACTTCATATTTATGCCTGCGGTGATTTCGCATCGTTTCCGCCCACTCTTCACCACCTTTGTAGTAAATCATCGAACCACCTCTTTTGATTCGGTTATCGTAGTTCTTTTCCTTTCTTTCGGGAAATAGTTCAAACTGAATCAATCGTTTGTTCACGTTAAATTGCTTCGCCAAAGAGTTAATAGAACGACCCTCCTCGTAAAGAACGTGAATCATCTCACGCATACAAGGGAGCAGTTTCACCCTCCTATCAAAGAAGGGTGAATCTAACTTCGCTTTTTCGGTTTTGAATGGCATCTTAATCTTCTTTTTTATAGTAGGGGTTAGGATTGTTTTCAGTATTCAAAATTTGATACATCACGGCATCTACTACTTTATTGTAAATATCCATTTGTTGCTCATTAAATGAATACTTGTAAGTAAATTCATCAAGCATCCATTTCTTCAGATTGCGTATTGGTTGCTTGTCAAGCAT
>Ga0208022_1000526_pt1 | contig 12963 bp, 27 predicted proteins | sample ColrivemetaGS747_FD_187622 | JGI IMG/M metagenome (GOLD analysis project Ga0208022, IMG submission 187622) | Estuarine microbial communities from the Columbia River estuary - Freshwater metaG S.747 (SPAdes) (version 2) | ecosystem: Environmental > Aquatic > Marine > Intertidal zone > Estuary ...
TAGAATGAATGATATATACTACGCATCCAACTTCAAGGCGTTTGTTCTGGAAATGTTGCCTGATTATGAAAAGACTTTGTTTGAAGAACAGCGTATCATATTCCCGTTCTATGATCAAGACAAAAAGCTTCTTGGTTTCCAGGGTCGTGCTATTGGTGAGTCCAAAGTTAAGTACATCACAATCAAGATGGATGAAGACTTCAAAAAAATCTATGGACTTGATCGCGTAGATTTGACGAAGCGCATTTATGTTGTTGAAGGCCCAATTGATAGTTTATTCTTGCAGAATTCACTTGCAACAATGGACGCTTCGTTGTATAATATCACTCTTTTGCTCGGCAATTATGATTATGTCTTCATACATGATAATGAGCCAAGAAATGTTGATATTGTTAAGCAAATGAATAAGACAATTCGTCACGGTGATTATATTTTTATTTGGCCTCAAAATATAGTAGCAAAAGATATAAACGACTGGATCCTGACGGGAACGACACCAAGTGAGATCCAGAGTATTATAGATAGACATACATTTAATGATTTGAGAGCAAAGCTGGAGTTTGAACAATGGAAAAAGGTGTAGTTAGAAAGTTTCGTAAGAAGCCTGTAACAATCGAAGCGATGCAATTGACAGATGCAAAGTCTGTATTAGATATAGAAGAATGGATGAACACTGGTGATACTGGATACAGTACATCACCACCTACAATTTGGATCAAAACACTGGAAGGTACAATGGAAGCAACTACTGGTGACTGGGTTATCAAAGGTGTTGAAGGCGAGTTCTATCCTTGCAAGAATAATATTTTTATCAAGACATATCAGGAAGTATAAATTATGAATAGTGTGAAGTTGATCGGAGTCACTAAGCCGACTCTGAAGGTAGAAGATGATTTGAACATGTCGGCCGAAGGCTTGATTGCTTACTGTGCGCGTGTATCTAATCCTGCAAATCAGGATAATCCAGATAGCGAACGCCTTCTCAAGTATCTTGTGAAGAACAAGCACTGGTCGCCATTTGAAATGGTACATATCGTTATGGAGATCCAGACTACCCGCGATATCGGTCGTCAGATACTTCGTCATCGGTCGTTCTCGTTTCAGGAATTTTCACAGCGATATGCGGAAGTTCAAGAGATGAGTGAACCACGCGAAGCACGATTGCAGGATACAAAGAATAGACAGAATAGCATTGAAACTGATAATAACGATCTTCAAAATAGTTGGAATCTTGTGCAGAATGAAATGCTATTGGCTGCCAAGACATACTATGATTGGGCAATAAAGAATGGCATCGCAAAAGAATTGGCTCGCGCTGTTTTGCCTGAAGGTCTCACTATGTCACGCATGTATATGTCAGGATCACTCCGTTCATGGATCCACTACTGTGAACTTCGTATGGCCAACGGAACGCAGAAGGAACATAGAGAATTAGCTACCCAGTGTTGGAATATCATTACTGAGCAATTCCCCTCACTTAAGAATGTATTAGAAAACAATCAATAAAATTTAGGAGACTACACGCATGTCAGGCAGTAATATGCTACCAACACTATATCAGGAATTCATTTATAAGAGCCGCTATGCTAAGTGGTTGTGGGAAGAAAATCGTAGAGAGAACTGGGATGAAACAGTTGCTCGTTATTTCAACTTCTTTGATGAACATATCAAGGAAAATACTGGCTACACTGTTACCAAGGAAGAGCGTAAGCAACTTGAAGACGCTGTATTGAACCTTGAAATCATGCCATCTATGCGCTGCCTAATGACGGCTGGTGAAGCACTCAAGCGCGAGAATGTGGCTGGTTACAATTGCTCCTATGTTGCTGTTGATAATCCTCGTTCATTCGATGAAATTCTTTATGTTCTTATGAATGGTACCGGTGTTGGTTTCTCTGTTGAGTCTAAGTTTGTTGATCAACTGCCTATCGTATCGGATTCATTTCACGACACTGAGACAAACATCGTAGTGGCTGACTCAAAGCTTGGCTGGGCAAAGTCTCTCAAGGAACTTATTCATCTTCTTTATGCTGGTCAGGTTCCTCGTTGGGATCTTTCTAAGGTACGCCCTGCTGGCGCACCGCTCAAGACATTTGGTGGTCGTGCTTCTGGCCCAGCACCACTTGAGGACCTATTTAAGTTTTGCGTAGCAACATTCAAGAAGGCTGCTGGTCGTCGTTTGACCACATTGGAGGCACATGATATCGTTTGTAAGATTGCTGAGATTGTCGTTGTCGGCGGTGTCAGACGCTCTGCGCTTATCTCTCTATCTGACCTTAGCGATGACAGAATGCGCGTTGCTAAGTCTGGCGACTGGTGGAAAGAAAATGTACAACGCGCTCTCGCTAACAACTCATTTGTGGCTAAAGAGAAGCCTGATGTGGGCATCTTCATGCGCGAGTGGCTTTCCCTCTATGAGTCGCGCTCTGGCGAACGCGGCATTTTCTCTAGAGCAGCGTCGAAGAAGCAGGCAGAGAAGTTCGGCCGTAGAGACCCCGATCACGATTTCGGCACCAACCCATGTAGTGAAATCATTCTTCGTTCCAGAGAATTCTGTAATCTCACAGAGGTTGTCGTTAGAGGAGATGACACCCCAGAAACTCTCAAGCGTAAGGTCAAACTCGCATCTATACTTGGTACATTCCAATCCTCACTTACCAACTTCAAATACCTAAGCAAGAAGTGGTCTGAGAATTGTGAAGAAGAGCGTTTGCTTGGTGTATCTTTGACAGGCATCATGGATAATGAGTACACGAATGGCACTGGGGCTAAAGTAATACTTGATGGCGCACTTGAAACAATGTTGGAGGGACTACGTGATGAAGCGGTCAAGACTAATAAACTTTGGGCGGCAAAACTTGGTATTCCTGTATCTGCTGCTATTACTTGCGTCAAGCCTTCTGGTACTGTATCCCAGTTGGTCGATTCCGCTTCTGGTATTCATGCTCGTCATAGCCCTTATTACATTCGTACTGTAAGAGCAGATAAGAAAGATCCACTCGCACTAATGATGAAGGACATGGGCTTCCCTGTCGAGGATGATGTGACGAAGCCTCAGCATACCTATGTCTTTTCGTTCCCGCAGAAGTCTCCTGATCATGCTGTGTTCCGCACTGATATGTCTGCTATTCAACAACTTGAATTGTGGTTGATGTATCAGCGTCATTGGTGTGAGCATAAGCCATCTGTTACTGTGTCTGTCAAGGAAGAAGAGTGGCCAGAAGTCGGTGCTTGGGTTTACAATCACTTTGATGAAATGTCTGGCGTATCATTCTTGCCATTCTCAGACCATGTATACAAGCAGGCTCCTTATCAGGATTGTTCCAAGGAAGAATACGATGCTCTTGCTGCCAAGATGCCTAAGGTAGTTGACTGGACAAAGTTAGCTACATACGAGAAGCAAGACGCAACAACCGGCTCACAAGAATTAGCGTGTGTCGCAGGTGGTTGTGAAATCTAAGGATAGAAAAATGACAAAAGAAGTAGAAAAGATAAAGTGTAACTTCTGTGAGTCAGAATACAAAGTGCTTTACGATTATGAGGCTACGCAGGGGCAACCAAGATTTTGTTCTTTCTGCGGTGAAGAGTGTTTTGATGACGATGAGGTGGACATTGAAGAGAATGATGACTAAATTATTCAGGTTGATATTCCAGCCATATATGGAAGATGACTACGGTTCATACTATCACAATGGAATAGGATATACTGGTGTGACTTATAGTCCTGACCAGTATGCGAGAAAGAAGCATAAAGGTATTGGATATACAGGAGTTTATTATGAATGAAGATTGGACAGAAGGCTTCAAAGAAGGTTTTAAAATCGGTTTAGAAGAGGGTAAGAGAAATCAAAATCTTAATCCTGTTCCATATACTCAACCTTATGTACCTTTAAGCTTGATGAAAGACAAGTGTCCAAAGTGTGGCATTACAATTAGTGGTGTTATGAATTATACTTGCAGCAGCATTAATTGCCCAACATTCTATCAAGCAACATCATATGGTGCCGTAGGTACGAGTGATATAGGATCAAGTGCTCCTGGCACTAACGGTCCAAGTGGGCCCATCGACTATTCCATGAGATAACATACATACTCTCGAAAGGGAGTTCTGTATGTGGATTTATAACAACAAAGAAATTGGTGATGATGAGATTGAAGGTCACGCTTCATTCGTTTATATCATCACCAATCTCGAAACAGGAAAGAAATATATTGGGAAAAAAATCTTTAAGTCTATCCAAAGAAAAAAAGTCAAAGGAAAAACGAGAAAGAAAAAAGTCGAAAAAGACAGCGGATGGAAATCCTATTTTGGATCTAACAGCGTCTTGCTTGAAGATGTTGAGAAACTGGGACAAGATAGATTCCGAAGAGAAATCCTAAAACTCTGTAAGACACGCGGCACAGCCTCTTACTGGGAAGCCAAGTACCAGATGGAACATGAGGTATTGGAAAAGCCAGATGAATACTATAATGAATGGATTATGGTAAAAGTCCATCGCTCTCACATTAAGTCATAGACAATAGAAAATTTATTCTTTTTTCCATGGTTTTCATTTCGTTGCGAAGGAGCCTAATTTCTCGTTCCGAGTTTGTCCATTTTCTTCCGGACGCTCCTTCGCCGCCGTCAGTAAGATTCCTCAATATTCCTGTTCTATCATCTTTACGGCCATACCAGCGAATGTAGAATCTTTCTAACGCAAAAGCTCCAATCTCAGTTAGATTATTTTCCATTATGATTATTTTAGATTTGTCTTTTGGAATAGATTTTCTATCTTTGCTATTCTTAACAAAAGCTCTATTGCCCTTACCTTTACCAATATAGTAAGGCGTTCCGTCTTCTCTTAAATATGCGTAGATGTAATAAATAGACATGCTGATGCTCCTTGAAAGCGTTAGGGTAGGTGGGAATTCCAGTTCCGCGACCTACATTTATTTATAATTCTTTAATCTGCGACATCCTGTCTATTGCAATGCAGCACTCGAAACACTATATATTAATAGACAATCACACAAGACTTGAAAGGAGTCCCTACCATGATCGCATGGGGAAGAGCAGTAATCGGTGCTATGAACGGCTTTAAGAATACAGAAGAAACTGGCCTGACCAGAATGTTTCGAACAGAATACGCAAAAGAGTATCAAATGATGAGAAAGAATGGTTATGAAGTTAATGACAGCTTTGTGAGAACATTCTTAGATATGAGAAAGAAGTCATAAACTACTAAAAGTTGTATCTACTACCAAAACCAGCTATGCGTCCAGCGTATGGCTGGTATTCGTTTTTAGACGTTGAAATTCCGGGTTGCCGACCCCATCTATAGTATATGATGATGACCCACTCCCTCTATCGCAAGTTGTATCGCTTCTTTATTGGACCCATGCGTCCGGTGCATAGCAGATATGCGAATTGACCACTTGAAAAACCGACTTGCCGATCTTATCTATAGTATATGACAATGAATGAGGATACCATGAGCTTCGTAGTTTTCGAGACCGCCACCACCCGCTACGCTGGGAAAAAGGCCAAGTACAATGACCCGATTTTCCCGACCATGTCTGCGGCTAAGTCTCACATGACGCGATTGATCAAGTCTGGGAAGTATACGGCCGAACAGATTGCCGTTGCCGACCGCAGCTACTTCCATGATGAGATTGAAGCGATTGTAGAGCGTACCAACCTCATGAGCGGGAAGCCGTTCTTTGAGCGTATCAATGTCCCCTACTATTGCTCGCCGTCGAGCGAAACTTACTGGAGCATGTAATGCTCTTCTGGGCATACCTTCTTCTACTATTCTTCATCTTTCTGTTTATCACTGAGGACACAAATGTCTAACACTGAAATCCGCGATATGTTCGACACCAATCCGAATATGACTATCGCAACTCTCGCGCGTATCGCGGGAAAGTCTACTGAACAAATCAAGCGAATCCTTATGGAGAACAACTAACATGGAACGCCGCGAATATAACGGTTGGACTAACTACGAAACTTGGCTCGTCAACATGTGGTTCGGCGATATCTTTACCGATATGCAGGACGAGCGTGAAGACACCTCGGCCCAGTCTTTGGAAGACTTTGTGACTTCCATGCTTGAAGATCAGGGGCAGCTTCCCGAGACCGGTTTTGCGGCCGACATTATGAATGCCGCAATGCGCCAGGTTGATTGGGAAGACCTTGCTTCTCACTATGAACTGGAAGAGGAATCGGAAGATGCTTAAGACCGAATATAGCCAGCGACACGGTGGCCCGTATGATCGTGGTGGTGCGGACTCTTACTACCGCCGCAACTTTGATCCGCACTATTTCGTTGGTGCGACCTACTCAACTCCTCGCCGCGATTGTGAGCCTGGCTCTTATGAGTGGGAAGCCTATGCAGCAGGATATAGTGACAATGAAGCGTCCGGCAGTTACAAATACTAGAAATCATGTGGCGAAAGCCTTGTGGACACCAAAGTTCCGTCCGCAAGTGACGAAGAACCCCAAGGCCTATACTCGGAAAGTAAAGCACAAGGTGGATTATGCGTAAGTCCTATATTACCTATAATGAAATTCCTCAGTTGATGCGTGAATATCTCTTGACCGTGGCCGAAAAGCGCGATATTATGGAGATACCGATTGAAGATATCAATTCCTATCTGGAAGGTCTTCATACATATTACAGCGCACAAAAGGAAGAGTATTCGGAAGGTTGGATTGAGTGATGGTTTCATATTTCTGGGAGTTACAGCCAAACGCTGTTGACATGGAATGGGTTACCATATATACTCCCTACCATAGATACTTTTTGTTCTACGGAAGTAACGAAGGCGTTATGTTCGTTCCCGGTTCTTATCAGGAGATGATGGAAGATTATGGCTAAGTTAAAGGAAAAGATTTCTCTTCGGTATCAAGGCGGTCGCTATATTGTGACAGCACTTGAAAATCGTATGTCGCCGTCTACTGGCACCGCAATCACTCCGGAATCGGTTCAGGCACTTCTGCTTGAAGCAAAGGTCTCTGGATGTCTAACTGTGAAGATTACCTAATGGCACTACTATATACTAAGACTTCCTCAGGCCGCAAGAAGCCGTCTAAGAAGACCTTGCGTCTCCGTGAAGAGCGTAAAGCATACTTCAAGATCATTCTAAATGGATCAGCCAAAGAACGGCCGATCAACTTGCCTGAACCATTGCCACGCAAAGAGTTACCGCCTCTCTCAAATAGCGTTGGCAATGGCTTCAAGCGTTCGGTTGAAGACTACAAGTGGAAGCGCGACCGTGAGGAATCTGCTGCTACTGTTAAGGCTATTGAAGAAAAGAAGAAGCGCCTGGCGCCTATCGCAAACAAGACTGGCTATCAGTATATCACTGATGGTGCCGATGTTGAAACTCTTGGAAGGAAAACATGATGGAAGTTTATGATGGACGGTTTGGATCTTGGGCTGATGTTCAACGCGAATTTCAGATGGATATGCCTGAACCTGATGATGTAATATATGCCGAGTACGATACTCCGTATTACGAAGGTTACGCCAATGTGATCTATCGTAATGGTGATCGCTATTACTGGGCGTATGGTTCCCACTGCTCTTGCTACGGGCTTGAGAATCAGTGGGATCCTGAAGAGTATGATGCGCGTCAACTGGTCGAGGTGCTTGGTCGTGGCAATCACTGGCGCTTAAGCGAAAGCGGTCGTGAAGTACAAAACTACATAATGGATGCCGTGCTGGCTTATCCTGGCAACGGTCAGTTTGGAGGACATGCGTGATGACTGAACTTGAGCAATTTTTTTATAACGCCGATCATTCTTCGGATAAATGGCAGCCATACTTTAATGTCTATGATCGGCACATTAGTCAGTATAGAAATCGTCCCATCACTTTAATTGAGGTCGGCATATACAAAGGCGGCTCACTTGATATGTGGGCCGAATATCTCCACAAGGATTCAAAAATCATAGGAATTGATATTGATCCTGAATGTGCTAAGATTGCATACAAGTATCCTAATGTACAGGTTGTAATTGGCGACCAAAGTAGTCCTGCTTTCTGGGATGTGTTTTTGAAGGATAAGACAATCGATGTATTTGTCGATGATGGTGGGCATTTTATGCACCAGCAAGTTATCACATTTCAAAAAGTTTGGCCTCATCTCAATATGGGCGGCACTTTTATCTGTGAAGATACCCACACTTCATATTGGGCTATAACTGGCGGTGCTCTAAATCATAAAGATTCGTTTATTGAATACTCTAAAAATTATATTGATGTTTTACACTATGATTGGAAACAACAGACTAATCACATTCTCGAAAACAATAAAGAACTTGTTAAGGATACATTGACAAGTGTTCATTTCTATGATAGTATTGTGGTGTTTGAAAAGTTTGGAAAGGCAAACATGCGCCGCATAGTAACGGATGGAAAACAATGAAATTCGGTATCTTTTCAGATTTGCACCTAGATTTTGCACCGTGGGAACTTACGGTCGATCCTGATGTATTTTATCTTAATGCTGGCGACACTCATCCCGATGTTCAAATTCGGGATGCTTTTCATTTTCAGTTTAAGGATAAAATCTTTTTCATTAAGGGCAATCACGACTACTATGGCAATTCGTTTCAAGGGGCCGAAAACGATTTTCAAGAATTGACTGTCGGCGGACTCAAGATCGCTGGTGCTACTCTTTGGACTGATATCACTCCTGTTCGCTGGTGGGATTTCAAAGAGTATATGATGGACAATCGTTACATCAAGGGCATGAACTATGATCGATATATGAATGCTCACAGGACACACCATGACTTCCTGTTCAATTCTGGTGCTGATATCTGGGTCATTCACCACTTGCCGTCATTCCAATCAATACATGAAGATTATCGCAATTCAGGCGGCAACGACTTCTTTGCTTCTGAATTGTCGGAATGGATTTTGGATATGGCAAAGCCGCCTAAGTTGATCGTTCATGGTCATACTCATAAGCGGTGTGATTATATGATTGGTCCGACTCGCGTGATTTGTCACCCGCGCGGATACCCGAATGAGAATGCGTGGTTCCAGGACTATAAGCCGCTGATTTTGGAGGTCGAATGAAAATCGTAGTTTACTCAAAACCTAACTGCCCTTGGTGTGTGAAAGCCAAAGAACTGATGAACAGGCTTCATCTATCATATGATGAAAAGGTTCTTGATGTGGACTATACCAGAGATGAATTAAAAGAACTTGTCGGTGAGCATTTGCCTCTGACCGTTCCTCAAATCTTCATTAACGATAGACGAATTGGCGGATATGAAGACTTTGCTGATTGGTGTGATAATCATGGATTTGGAAATGAATGAACCTGAACATGTAAATCAAGTAAACGAGAAGACATTAGAGGCTACTGAAAAGTTCCTTGATCGCCGAGCTTCGATCTTTATAGAAGAAGCCATTGCTCATTACAATGGACGATACGGTGTAAAAAAGACTAGACAGTATCTCCAATATATGCTAGACTATCTTGAAGAGTTTGAAACAGAGGAAAGAAAAGATGTATAATGTGACTTTACAGAACCATGTTGCTTTGAACCACGAACAGGCTGGTAGTCTTGTTGCTCAGGTTCTAAAGGAAGACTTTGAGTTTATCTCTAAGGAAGTTGCCGAACTTATCCACAAGCGCGATAAGTTGGAACGCCATCAAATGGAAGACCTTTCCAATAATGTCGAAATGCGCGATGCTATGAAGTCGCTGCTGCGTTATTACCTCACTCATAATGATTACACCGAGTTTATGGAACTCCAGAGGATTTACGGAAATGTTGAATAAGGAAACACTCAAGGAACACCTGACCAAGTGTGTTGCTGAAATCACTTTCAATAAGGTAGATGGTTCTGCTCGTACCATGTATTGCACTTTAATGTCCGATTATCTTCCTGAACAGAATGATATTGATGAGAATGTGCGTCATGTCCCTCGTAAGGATAATGATAACACTCTGGCTGTTTGGGATATGGATAATAAGGGTTGGCGGTCATTCCGTATCGACTCAATAACAAATGTCAACTATATAGGAGTGAATAGAGTATAATGCCACATCCACATAAGAACCGCCCGCGTAAGGGTCGCCGTAAGATTGGTAGTGCCAAGCGAAAGGCGCGTAATAAGAGGAAGTAACACATGGGTAAAAAGAGCAGGGCTGATCGCCGTCATCACCATGAGCGTATGTTAGACCGCGTTAAAGGATTTCACTGGCTGAAACAAAAGTTTTGGAATGGTAGTGAAGAAGAGCGCGAGAAGCACCTACGCAAAATGGCCGAGACGCGCCATCCCTGCTCTTGCCATATGTGCGGTAATCCTCGAAAATATTGGAAAGAAAAGACTATGCAAGAAAAGAGATTTGATAGTGAGTGCTGATAACGGAATTTATATTCTAACAACTGCTGGCCCAGAATACCGAGTTGGATATCATTTAGCAATTGACAACATTTATGGAAACTTTTCCGACGAGTCGTACCAATGGCAAGGCGACCCGGAATTGATCTATATGTATTTCCATACAGATAAAATGTTTTCCAATCTGGAAGAAGCACTTGACTATGCCGCAGAGTTGAGTTATAATTATGACTATCTTGAAGACGGAATATGTGTTATTACCGATTTCAAGGATTGGGATTTTAACAAGTTAAAGGAAAGTTATGGCAAAGAAGCAAAAGGCAATTCGCGGTAAGTTTGCCGATGAAAAGTATCTCGGTACTGAACCCGATCTTCGCGGTGATGTTACAAATGCTCAAGTCATAAATGCTTATAACTGGTATAACTATTTTTATGATGCTGATCAGGCTAAGGCTTGGATCGTTGAATACTTGAAGGAATTTTATAAAACAGAAAAGGAACTAATCAAAAATGTCAACAGAATTGATTCTAATCATTGCCGCACTACTGGTTGGTGCTGCCGTATACTACTTCTCGGTGGGAACCTCTCGCAAGAACTCCAAGACCGAAACATTGCCCGAATCCGCTCCCTTGCCGACTCCGCAGCCAGAGCCAGCACCGACTCCAGCTCCAGTAACGGAGAAGGCACCAGCAAAGAAGAAGGCAGCACCGAAAAAGAAGTCAAGCAAGTAATCTCTATTCAGGAGCGCGTGACTAATCGCGCTAATGATTTGATTGCCGATATCGAAGGTCACTTGGACAACTTCTACCGCGATGGTACTATGTTCAAGCCCGTCGATTGGCTGGCTCAACAAGATGTTAAGCCGATGATCGCTCAAAAGATCGCGGATCACTACAAGCCTCTTTATGCTGAAATCTTTGACGCTCTCAACGGCAAGGACGATCAGCTTAGAGAGGCTTATTCTTCCTGGAAAAAACCGAAGTTGAAGGCTTACATGGAATTTGTTAGGTCTATCATCTCGGCCGCTGAAACTCGCGCAACGATTGTTAAGGCAACTCGCAAGCCGCGCAAGAAGAAGGAGAAGCCGGCATCGGCTCTCGTATCTAAACTCAAGTATAAGGTAAAAGATGACACACTCAAGTTGGACTCAATCGATCCGAAGCAGATCATCGGATGCAATCAACTCTGGATCTTCAATACTAAGTATCGAACCCTTGGCGTCTATAATGCTATGGGTCCTGCTGGTCTGTCTGTCAAAGGTAGCTCTATTGTAGGCTATGACGAAAAGACATCCATTGTCAAGAAACTGCGTAAGCCGACTGAACAACTGAACAAGTTGATGCAGGGTGGTAAGATTGTTCTGCGAAAGTTTATGGAAGATATCAAATGCAAGTCCAAGGAAGCAACTGGTCGTATAAATAATGAGGTAGTGCTTCTAAGGATTATCAAATGACGAATGTATTCAAGTTCCCAGAACATAAGATCGTAAGAGAAATACCTATTAATAATGATGAAGTGGAAAGAGCAAAAGAAAAAGGCAAGCAAAACTATGCCGAGGAAATCATAGTTGATCTGGCCGAAAATCTATTGGGCGCTCTTGATAGTTATGGACTAGACCAAGACTCCAAACATTTCGACAAAGACTTTTCTTTCGCAATGGAAGCTTTCCGTGCTCTGATCTACAGAACCCTATCAATAAACCACCATCTACATAACTTCATAGATACCAGCGTTTCGATCCTTAAGAAAGACGAAAACGGAAACATGATAATCGAAAGCCCAGAAGAAATGGAAGAGATTATCATTTCCGAGATCGATACATATATCTCGGACGATAAACCATTTGACTTTAAAGAATGATTGCTATATAATACATAGCATAACTGAGGAATATTATGGCAATCTTGATTGACCTAAACCAGGTGTTAATCTCTAATCTAATGCAGCAGATTAATTCCAATCCAAAGGTAAAGTTGGATGAAAACCTAATCCGTCATATGGTTCTAAACAGTCTTCGCTCTTATGTGAAGCAGTTCAAGCAGAAGTATGGCGAGGTCATTGTCGCATGTGATAGCAAGCGGTCTTGGCGTAGAGACTACTTCCCGTTCTATAAGTCTAATCGCAGAAAGGCCAGAGACGAATCTGGCTTTGATTGGAATCTCATTTTCGATACTCTCGGCAAGATCCGTGAAGAGTTGAAAGAAAACTTTCCGTACAAGGTCATTGAAGTTGAAGGCGCTGAGGCCGATGATATCATCGGTGTTCTGGCCGCGCGTAAGGCACCGCATGAAGAGGTTCTAATCCTATCATCGGACAAGGACTTTGTCCAGCTCCAGAAGTATGCGAATGTAATCCAGTATAGCCCGATTATGAAGCGATTTGTGAAGACTGACAATCCTCACAAGTTTGTCAAGGAGCATATTCTCAAGGGAGATCGCGGCGACGGCATTCCTAACTTTCTGTCTGCTGATAATGTTTTAGCTCTCGGCGAACGACAAAAGACAATAAATAGTAAGAAGCTTAATGAATGGTTGAGCAAGAGTCCAGAAGAGTTTTGCGTCAATGATGTGATGCTTCGTGGCTATAAGAGAAATCAAATGCTGGTCGATTTG
>Ga0208022_1000528_pt1 | contig 12918 bp, 18 predicted proteins | sample ColrivemetaGS747_FD_187622 | JGI IMG/M metagenome (GOLD analysis project Ga0208022, IMG submission 187622) | Estuarine microbial communities from the Columbia River estuary - Freshwater metaG S.747 (SPAdes) (version 2) | ecosystem: Environmental > Aquatic > Marine > Intertidal zone > Estuary ...
GATATGTACCTAATTCAAGATCTTGATATTGATCCAATAACCACAATCTAACATGTTGATGAACAAATGCAAAGAAAGGCGCATCAAATGTCAATCCATAAAAGATATCGTTGGATCTCATCTGAACTTTCATATTCAGTTTATTATCGCGAATCCAAAAATTCAAATACATCGTACAAACAAAATCTTTGTTGCCTTCGAATTGAAACTTAGGTTGATTTAAGAATGCAATTGCTTGACGTGTATTTTTATCTTGTTTTAACGAATTGACAACCCATTTTAACTGATCACCAAATAATAGTGATCCATAATTAGAGTTGATTTCATTTGTGTGTGGATTCGTAATATTAGACCAAAAATTAGAGAAATTAGAAATGTATGCAACATCTCTATTTTTATTTAGGTACCATACTAGTTCACCTGCAAAATATTTAAAATTGAATGCTCGATTTTCAAAATCTGCAAAAGGCAAATTAGAATCAAAAGCAAACTGTTGAACAGTGAGTTCTTTTACTTTAAGATCTCTTGGTTGTTCAACAGTTCCGTTTTTTTCTATGCTCTGAATGATGTGCTTAAATGCTTTATTGAAGTTCATATATTATCGTAATAACTGATTACAATATTATATTACTATTTGATGAAAAGTTTATCTTCACCTTTTTTATGGTTGATTGTATACACCGTATCTCCTTCAACCATCTTTTTTTCAATGATAGCATCTGCTAAAATATCTTCAACATAATTTTGAACAGCACGCTTTAGTGGGCGAGCTCCAAATTGAGGATCATAACCTCTTTCTGCTAAGAATACTTTTGCTGGCTTAGATACTTTAATGGAATATCCTTGATTAGCCATTCTTGCAATTACTTTAACCAATTCCAAATCAACAATCTTAAGAACGTTTTCTTCAGATAATCCGTCAAATAGAATAATATCATCAACTCGATTCAAAAATTCTGGGCTAAACTTATTTTTAAGTTCTTTACGAATGATGGATTCTACATGTGTTTTCTGTGTAGCAACTGAAGATTGAGATTCAAATCCAATTCCTGTTCCAAAATCTGCAACTCTTTTAGCGCCTACGTTAGAGGTCATAATAATAATTGTATTTGTAAAATCAACAGTTCTACCTAATGAATCTGTTAAGCGACCTTCATCAAGAACTTGCAATAATGTGTTAAATACATCTGGGTGCGCTTTTTCGATCTCATCAAATAAAACAACTGAATATGGTTTGCGACGCACTTGTTCTGTTAATTGACCTCCATCTTCATGACCAACATATCCTGGAGGAGAACCAATTAATTTAGAAACATTGAATTTCTCTTGGTATTCACTCATGTCAATTCGGATCAAGTTTGTATCGGCTGATCCGAAGTAATAATCAGTAAGAGCTTTAACTAATTCAGTTTTACCTACACCAGTTGGTCCAATAAACATGAATGATCCAATTGGTTTTCTAGAAGAACTAACTCCTGTTCTAGATCTTTTAATTACTCGTGTAAGACCCGCTACTGCAGAATCTTGGCCAATAACCATGCTCTTTAGTTTTTGTTCCATTTCCATGATAACCTTACTTTCGTCATCTGTCATTCTGGTGATTGGAATACCTGTTGCTTGAGAGATCGTTTCTGCGATATCATCGTATGTAACTTGTTTACGATTAATGCGCATTTCTTCTTGCCACTTTTCAGTGACGGCTTTTACTTCATCTCGTTTTTTAAGTTCTTCATCTCGGTATTTTGCTGCTTTTTCATAGTCTTGTTCTTCTACTGCGGCTAATTTCATTTGCTTAACTTTTTCAGCTGCTTCCTCAGCTTTAGTAATGTGCTTAGGAATATTAACTTGAGTTAAGTGAACTTTAGCGCCTGCTTCATCCATTAAATCAATTGCTTTATCTGGTAACTCTCGTTGAGTAATGTAACGATCAGAAAGAGTTACACAAGCTTCAATTGCCTCATCAGTATAACGGACTGCATGATAATCCTCGTATTTCTCCTTAATTCTATTAAGGATTAAAATAGAATCATCGATTGATGGCGGATCGATAAATACCTCTTGAAAACGACGTGTTAATGCACCATCATCTTCGATATTTTCTCGGTATTCATCAAGAGTAGTTGCACCAATACATTGAACTTGGCCTCTAGCGAGAGCAGGCTTAAGAATGTTAGAAGCATCTAGAGACCCGCTAACACCACCAGCTCCGACAATAGTATGGATTTCATCAATGAATACAATAATGTCTGAATCAGCCTTGAGTTCATCAACAATAATTTTCATTCGTTCTTCAAACTCACCACGATATTTAGTACCTGCTACCAAGTTTGAAATATTAAGAGAAATAATTCTTTTATTGGTTAACGTCATTGCTACTTTTTTATCGACAATCATCTGTGCTATTGCCTCAACAATAGCAGTTTTACCAACACCGGGATCTCCTAAGATAATTGGGTTATTTTTCTTTCTACGTGAAAGGATTTGACAAATTCTTTTTACCTCTTCATCACGACCAATAATTGGATCTAATTTGCCTTCAGCTGCCATAGCAGTTAGGTCTTCTCCAAACTGTTCGATCATTAGCGATTTTTTGCTTTTAGCCATAATTGTATTATAGAATGTTTATACTAATATTTATTGTATACCCTATTTATCTTTTGTTTCTTAGAGTATTGCCTAAAATAAAAAAGGGAGCCGAAGCTCCCTTAGTCTATATCATAAATTGTGGCCACAAATTCGATTTTGTTTATGATAACATATATATCTTGTTAATATGATATTTTGTGTAAAACTAGCAAAATTAACAAAAATTGTCTCTTTTGATACTATCTATCGGCTAAGAATAAGTGAGAATGAATTGCTGTAATTTGACAATTCGAGTCATACGCACAAAGTCTAGCTGGCTTGTATTCTGCTTTTGAAACTAAATCTGTTCTTGAAGATGCACAAGAAGAAATGATTAAAAAAACAAAGGTTGCGATTGAAATGTTTCTTAGATTTTTCATAATTACCCTAATGTTATTTTAATGTTAATAATTTATATATTAGTTAACATTAAGGTAATATACCATTTCAATGTTAAATTTTCAGAGATCTTTGAGTGCAATCACTACAAATAACCGCTGCTGTTTCTTTTACTACTTGAGACCATTTATCGCATACACCACTGTCAGGACCCCACTCTGGATACTTACTAAGACTAGGATTAGAATTTTGGCAAATCATATAGATTTGACCATCGACTTCTTTTGTTTTCCAAATTGTTTTTTCTTTTGCCATTTCTTTTTCTATTAAATATTTGTTCTGTATCGTTCTTTTGAATTAACATCGAATATATCTTCATAATATGTTAATCCTATATTAAGTTTCTTACTCAATAACTTCAACTGATTATCCCAATCAATTATGTTGATATAGCATTTTTCAAAATTATCGGTTAGTTTCCATTTGTATGGTTGCATTGTTGACTCTCCAGTTGTATCTTTTATATGCCTATAGTAGGCCCAACTTTCAGCGCATTTCTTAAGATCTCTTCTAGTTAATAAAATTATTTGATCAAATTCTTTTGACAGTTCAACATAGAATTCTACATTATCTTTATAGCCTTCTATTTTGTCATAGATCAGAGATTTCAATCCAATGTTATCTTCTCCTTTAATGTATTCACTTAACCCTGTTTTATCAAACGGTTCATAGATGTTTTTTAAATTATGAGTATTGCATAATCTATAAAGTAATTCAGATGAACCTGTTCTAGGGAGTGATACTATTAATATTTTCATTTTATTCCCTTAAGAATCTTATATGTATTATGCCAATCTTCGACTGAATAGATTCGATGAGGTCCACCTAAAATTTGAGCTAAATCATAGTCATTTCCACCGGGCATCATTTTATCCCCAAAAAAATGAATTACTGAATCATATCCAAATTTTTCAAGAATCCATTTTTTAGCCTGGCTCTTATTGGCTCCAATTGGATGAATATCAATTGAGATCTGACCGCCTACTGAAGCTTCAACATCTTTAAATAGGAGCATAATGTCATGAGCAATCTGTAAACGCTCTTTAGTCATTGCGTCCCATTCATAATATTCTTCACGCTGTTCTTGAGAGCAGTCGCGACCAACAATTGAAAAGTTCAATAAACCTATCCTCTTTTCAATATGATTCGATGTTCTAATTTCGTATCGGCTATGATCTAATACGTACTCTAAGAATTTAATCAATTCATCAGAGGGTTCCCAATCGATCTTATATGTTTCCTCACCTTTCTCGAAGATGTGATTACAACAAGACTGTAAGCATGCCGATGCGCTACTCCAGATTTGATATCCAATTTGTTCAATAGTTTTTTCTTTATCGCTGCCGGTAACAAACACCACATTTTTATCCTGCATCCAATCAATGAAAAACTCTTTAAACTCTGGATTAATCTTAAGACGGCTAGGCGTCATAGTGCCATCCACATCAAATACGTAAATATTCTTCATATTCTTAGATATGCGTTAGAATATTATAGATTGTAGTTCCAAGGATCGCAACAAAAAGAACTATCATCGTATACACCACAATAGTATTATAGCCTTCAACTTGCTTTTGAGATCTCCCTTGCCAATCTTCAGGATTCCATTTTTCTTTTTTCATAATAAAATATTATAATACCTTATTATTATACACTCTGATCATCTTATGTTTCGTATTATTATATTATGTGACGCGCCCCCACTAGCCAAAAAGAGTGGGGCACAATTCTAAAAGTGCGCCCACAAAAAAGAACTACTCAAAAGATAGGATTACTTCTTGTTATTTCTCTTCTAATTCCTCTTACTACTCATAGTTTTATTGGAAAAGAAATTTTAGGAATTTTTATTCCTGGAAATTTTTCGACGTTACTTTCATAATACTCTAAGCCGGGGGAAATTTCTTCTATCACAATCAAAAAACTAAAAAAATCATTTTTTCATATTTCCCTATATTCCATCTAGGGCGACCATTCAGACCCAATGGGCGACCCCTTAATCCGTACTGATACCGAGATTCCATGGGTCAGGGCCCTCAGTCCCAGATCCCCTACCAGTATCGGATACTCCACCGTATCGTAGGAGGATCCTCCCCTATATTATGTTACTCCAAGATTATAAGATTCTGAATCTTCTAGTCCTTTATCTTTAAGCGTTCATGGCTTAAAACCTACAGAGGTTTGTGATTGGTTTTTTCTCTGAGCTTCGTCCTAGTCTTACCCTCAGGCATAAAACCATAACTTATATTCACAGTACTCTGATTTGTTTCAAAACTCTGAAACTTTTTTTGTAATATTTTTCTCAATGTATTCTGAGTACCTAGAGGGCTGGATCCAGCGCAGGGCCGCCCGCTGCACTAGGGGATCCCCAATTCAGCGTACTGTGAATCAATATGAGTCCTCTGAGTGGTGCCCTGCGGGGGTCACCCTTACATCTTAGTGGGTCCATTGTATGGGCACCGCTCATGGTAGAGCGGCTCCCCTCGGCCCGGGGCAAATATCGGGGTACCGGTGACTTTGTGGGGGTATGTCGCGGCTATTAGGGTACTATGAGTACTCTGAGAATCTAGAGGTGCGTCATGGTAAAAATAAGGATTCCACCGGGGGGTGATAATTATGGCGCTTAAAGGACATTGATTGCTCATATTGTTAATTATAGCTAGGAGACTTTCATGACCCCTATGCCCTCCACCCTAGAGACTTTGATAAATCCGGATCCTTAAAACCTTGGGGGCTTGGGTTGCGGCGGTCGGCCTAGGCGTGGCGCCCTAATTTGTGGCTTCTGCATCTTGGGCATATTGGGCTCCGGTTGTTGGGGCTTGGGCTTCTGGGGCTCTGGTGTACCCTTGCCTAGATCTGGCTGGTTGGGCTTAGTTGTGGTAGGTTGTCCGTTATTTGGTTCCTTCTGATCTGGTTGCATATTGCCCATGAGCTTATTCATTACATAAGCCTGACCTTCCTCCTTAATCTTACGTTTTAACTTGGCTATAAAGCCTTCCTGCTCCTGTTCTGGTACTTGGATCAACTTGCCATTTGGGTCTTTAACCGGATTGCTCGCCTGGCTATTGACATCAGGTGATACCGGGGGCAGGTTACTAGCCTTAAAGTTAGGGTTAGTATCTATAGGCCTCTCCTGCTGACGAGTACTGATATCCCCTTGGGACTGATCTATCCTATTATTAAGATTACTTTGTGTAACCTGTTGGTTCAGTTTGCTCTGTGGATTTTCTAGCATTTATAAGTGACTCTAGTTCTAGGATCTTAGTCTTAATACTAGGATGGTATGGTTGTTCCATCTTAAGTGTTATGATCTCTTCCTGTAGTTGTTGGATCTCTTGTTTGTAGTTTTCCATGTTTTATATATTCTAAGTTAAGGCGCGCATTAAGTGATGCCCGAGGGGGACATCATCCATACAGCCGGTTAATTAAGCTACGCGAAGGGTTTCAAATTTGGGCTCATTCATCACATAAGCCATGCTGGCCCACGTGGCACTATTAACAGCCTTATACTGCTGATAGTTATAGAGCTCAGTATTAAAGAACATTGAGTTAATAGTGCCTACAGTTACTTCACGCAGGATATGTTCGTCGATCATATTGATCTTCTTACCCTGACGAGCAAATACCGTAAAGAAATAATCACTACCTTCAAGCTGTACCTGTACGGACTGAAGGGCTCCTTTATTATAACCGCTGATTAAGCGCTCAGGGTGCTTGTTATAACCTTCGATCTCAAAATCACGAGCGTCTACTACGGTCATAAAACCAGCACGGCTTTTAACAATAAAACGAGCGTTAACGATCTTTTTACCCTGGATGAAGTCTACAGTGCGGATGTTGGCAACGTTGATCAAGTCTTTCATAGTCTGTTTCTTTTAATTATATAGTAAATATAACAAATAACCGCGACATAAAAAAATCTAGGGTGATCTTTTTTAGTCTTTTTTTGATTTCTTTTAGTCCGCGCGAAACAGATGGCTCATCAAGGGGACAGTGGAGTGAGCCTACTACATTATATTATAGTGACTTTTTTACTTTTGTTTCAGAAAATAATTCACTTTTTTTCACCAAATATTTTTTTATGTCGCGGTTTTTGCTTATATTTACTATGTAATCAAAAGATAAACGATATGAAAGTAGCTTTTTATCCCCTTAACTTCCTTGCAGCTGTTGCATCTTTGTTCGTTGCTTATGCAATCATCACTGGTCTCGCTGCTCAATACGTACCTTTCGCAGGTCCTGATAATGAGATTGGATGTTTCGTAATCGCTTCAACCATGGGAATCATCTCCTTGTTCAGTTCTTTTGGTCGCATTAAACAATAAAAAATAGCTTATGAGTTATTAATGTTGACATAACTACAGGCCTTGAATGGCCACCAAGGGCGGTCCCTTTTACACGGGGGAGGGAGAGTAGACTCCGACCTGCTTTTTTAAAAAAAAATAGCCAAAAATATTTACACAAATATTTTTTTATGTCGTCGGAATTGTTTATATTTATACTATAATTAAAAGATACACACATGAACACTGACATTGTTTACATCGAGGGACTTGGTTACTGCAGAGAGATTACCGTTAATAGCTACAACGCTTATGGTATTAATGAACCCCACACTATTTATGAACCAATTAAAAAATAATTGGTCCATAATTTTTTTATGTCGCGGAAAAGTGTTATATTTACTATGTAATTGTTAGTTAAACATCAGATATGAAACAGAAAAAGAATCGATACGAGAACGGCTACCTGCCCAAGATCCAATACCATAACGAGCGCCTGCAAGAGGCTCTTAACCGTGAGGTTATTGACATTGACGAGGTTGAGCGTTACGCTAGTAGTCTTAACTACTTTGTTGCTCGTCAGAAAGAGGTTTACGGACGTTTAGAACAACTTTATTCTTAATCACTATGGCACTACAAAACAAAGAATACCTTTATAGCTTCATTGGTGGAGGTTGGAACAGTGAATTGGCTAAGACTAAGCGTGGAGCTATAGCTCAAGCTAAAAAGCGTTGGGCTAACAGTGATGGCTTGGAGGTTGATGAAAAATCATTCCGCATTAAGACTACTCAGGACTATAATATGTTGCTGTCCTTGTTCTATTAATTTGAAACTTTCTATTTAATCAAAGTATAATACTAAAGCAAACACCGTATGATCACTACATTATCACAACCCGTTATCGCTCAACGCAAACAAGAGTCTCTCGAAGCTCAATCGCTTCGTCGCGTTGTTCCTTTCAGTCAGATCAACTTGATCGACGAAAAAACCATTGAATATAATGGTTCACGCATTGGTATCACAAAGGATGCCTTTAAGAGTCTTCTTCGCCTAATCGGTATGAGCCAACAGTTCGCTGATAAGTTTGAAAAGCTTTTTAACGCTGATGCTAAAGCAACGTTCATTAACCGTATGAAGAATGCTATGTCTTCTAACAGCGGTAACTTGAACAACGTAACCATGGTACTTAACCCTATCTCTAAGGCAGTGGTTCACTTTACCAAGGATGAAACTCTTAAGATCTCAAACGAGCAGTTTATTGGTCTTGCTGAGAACATGATTAACGATCATAGTATGGATGTGACCAACTGGTCTACTGATCCTAAGACTGGTATCGTAACCATCAACGCCTTTAACCCTAAAGCTGAGGTAGCTATTAAAGGTCTAAGCGATGAAGTATTCACCGGTGGTGTTACCTTCCGTAATTCACCTATCCAAGGTTTCCAAGTTATGCCATACGTAAATCGTCAATGGTGTACTAATGGTCTTACCACTCAGTTTGCTCAGGAGACTTACCAATTACATTCTCTATCTAATGATAATGTAAATGAGTTCTTCCAGCACATGCAACAATTACGTGCTGATAACTTCGTTTCTTCTGAATTTGGTAATCGTGTCCGCGCCGCTGCAGCCACTCCGGCATCAATCAGCGAGATGCAATATGCTTATAATGCTATTCGTAGCCATGCTGGAGAACGCACTGACAACTGGATCCCTCTTAGCGAAAACCTCAACGCTTATAACAAAGCTGGTTTCGAGAATTTGAATCCTGCTCAAGCTAAAGGAGCTAAGAGTAATCAGAGTGTTTGGTCAGTGATCAATGGTCTTACTCACTTTGCTACTCATGGCCGTAAGATTATGGAGACCAACATGGAAGAACACCAAGCTGCTCAGATGATGGTACAGGCTGGTAACATTCTTGGTCGTACTTCTTTCGATCATGAAAACTATATGCCTAACGTATTTAACGAACTTCGTAACGACGGTGCGATGATGAACTAATAGTTCATGCTTTTAATTATGAGAAGATAGGGCCATGTGCCCTATTTTTTTTTGAAAATATTTCACTTTTTTTCACAAAACATTTTTTTATGTCGCGGAAATTGCTTATATTTATACTATAATTAAAAGATAAAGCTATTATGAACGTTAAGCAAATCATCGCCGAAATCCAAAAGTCAAACCTAAGCAACGAAGATCTTCGTGCTATTAATGGTTATGTTGTTGATCTTATTAAGGTTGAGCGCCGAGTACAGAATGCCGCTGCTAAGGCTACTCTAGAGATTGGTATGACCGTAAAGGTTAACCACCCTAAATTGGCTGGTCGTACTTTCGAATTGACCGAGATTAAGCGTACTAAGGCTGCTGTTCGCCCTCGTGGTTCCATGTTCGGCGGATACAATGTACCTCTATCCCTTGTGGAGGAGGTAGTAGCCTAAAACTTTTTTAAAAAAGTGCGATATAATTTTTTTATGTCGCCTTTTTTTGTTATATTTACTAAGTAATTAAAGCTATCACCACTATGCTACATACTATGGAAATCTACGGTTCTGGCCAGATCTGCCTAACCAACATCGAAAACAAAGGTCAAACCTACATCGAAACTACTCACCCTAAATACGGGTGGTTCCTAAAGAACGAAGGCCGTCTTATCAAGAATAATAACGGCAAGTTCACCTCAACCAAAGACTACTGGGGCTACTATAACAAGCCAGCAGTAGCTCAGCCTAAGGCTCAAGTAAAAGTAAGTTTAACCAAGCTGGATGACCTCAACATCGACGCAAGTCTCTTCAACTCTATGGAGACAGGTACCACCTTTGACAAGGTGCTATCAACTGATGGTGGCTTCCTGCCTGGTACTAATATAATGGCAGCTGGTGCTCCTGGTGTCGGTAAGACCACGGTCCTTCTGGAGATGCTTGCTAAGCTACATGCTAATGGCAAGAAAGTCCTGTTTATCTCAGCCGAAATGGCACAGATCGACATGGCTCGCTACCTACAGCGATTCCCTAATTGGGGCCAGCTGCCGATCTTATTTCTTTCTGATTACGTGGAGGAATGCCCTCAAACTGTAATTGAATCGGTTCTAGCCCAAGGCTGGGATGTAGTCCTAACCGACTCCTACACTGAGGTAAATGACACTGTAAAAGAGGCCTGTAACTTGACCCGCTCTAAAACTGAGAAGTGGTTCCTAGACCTGATGATCAAGCACAATAAGGCTGAGAACAAACTGAAGAAGTACACTTGCTTCGTAACCATCCTGCAGCTCTCTAAAGGTGGCACCTTTGTTGGTAGTAATAAGCTAAAGCACATGACCACCAGTATGATGCACCTGGACTGGGAGGGCGGTGAAAACGGCAGACGATACCTAGAGTTCAGTAAGAACCGTGTAGGAGCCGTAAACAAGAAACTCTACTTTAATATACAGAACAGGGTAGAATTCGACGAGGCACGATACGCTCGGGATCTCTTTAACGACGAGCTGGTAGCCAACGAGCGCAAGCAGTTGGAGAACGAGGCCGATGCCTTTGACAAGCTATTTGGCTTTGGAGAGGTAGAAGAAGTAGCTGAGACCCAGGAGATCTAAATCTTGAGGTTTCCACTGGAGCCCTTGGTTTGTGGTGAGCCAAGGGCTTTGCAGTATCCCTAAGTCTGCAACCCGGTGTGAAAGGGGCAATGGAGCCCAGATTGCTGGGAGGGTAGGGGGGTCTCCCGGTGTGTGTGGTAACGCCCATTGGGGTTTAAGCAGGGTCCTGCAACATGGGATCCTTTTCATTATATAGAGCATAGGATCCTTTAGGTAGTAATGAACCTTAGGTAATGGGGATCCTTACAGGTCTATCTTTCTTTCTTATATCTTGTTCTTATTCTATATAGAGAATAGGATCCTTGTCTATACCTACTTGTTTATCTATATCTAGATTCTATTCTATGTTTAGGTTCTTTATATCTATATATGTGCTTGTGAGTTGGTCTATTCTAGTAGTGTTATCTTGTCTTTAGTTTCTTTTTTTATTATCTTGTTCCTGTTCCTATTCTATTTGTCCTCTTTCTTATTGTCTATTGTGTAATCCTCTTTAGTGTGCGCGCATCGGTTCGGATTGCTTGAACTGGGGTTCACTGAGTGGGTTTAAGGACCTGATCTTAATCTAGATGAAATTCTAATTAAAAAAAGGATCGATCCCTTTAGGGGTGAGGAAATGGTAAAAAACGAAAAAACCCAAAATACTCCTATAATCTAAAAAAGAAAAAGGGTTCCTAATGGAACCCTTATACTGTAGGATTAATATGCCTTTTAAGCCTCTTTTTGAGCCTTCATTTTAGCTCCGTAAGACCAAGCAAAACCAACAATTGACATTAAGATACCTATTAATTCGTAAGTTTCTTCTTCGTTAATCCAACCTTTAGCGATTGCAATACCACCGAGTGTAGTTAACCCATGTCTAATTAAACCAAAGATCTGTTCTTGATTCATGATATGATTAGGTTTTTTTAGTGCTTAACTTTAGTGTTAAACTATTGTATTAAGATCTCAACCTCTGTTCGATCTGTTGTGCGTATGTAGAATAGATTTGTTTTTCTCGGATTGACATTCTCTTTCCAAGTTTAATTCTTTCAGCTACATGGTCAAGTATCTCTTCTGGTACTTTTCCTGTATCCACATATCTATTCCAGAGTTCGTCTCCTATCATGATTTATTTATTCTTTTTATTCTGCCTTAGGGGCCGCAAATTGATAATCTGCAAATCGGTAATGGACATAAAAATTACGAAAGAATTTGCCCTTAAATGGCTCCATTCTACCATGCTCGCAAATTGCAGATTCATATAGAATCATATCACCTGGCTCGGCATAGATTTTGTGCCAAGTGCCGTCATGCGCTTGAATATCGAGTGGCCAATCCTGTTCCCCATTCAACTCCTTATCTACGATGATAATGGCTGAAATGTGATGTGTTGGTAACTGATCTACGTGATGGACTAATTGAGCACCGTTATTATAGGATCGGATCCCATAAATCCAGGTTGGTATGAGTTTTTGATTTGACCAATTTTGATGGATTGGCAAGAGTTGTTGATGTATGATACCTCTAATGGTTGGTATTTGATCAAATGAAAAAAGATCTTGGCCATTTTGACCAAATATGATTTCTTCCATACCTTTAAACTCTTCTTTTTTTGGATTGAGCTTTAATAGACGGTACATTTCTTGAATAATATCCCATGTGCGTTGTGGACATTTAACCAATTGAAACCCGGTTTCTGTGCATTTAGGTAAATCTTCTTGATTGCCGAAAGGTATCATTTGATTGAGTTTGTTTTCCAGTCATATCTGTATCTATTAAATTTATCCGCTAATAGATCTTCAGTTAATTTCTTATATTGTTGTAATAGTTTTGGATTATGTCGTGTGAATCTTTTGATGCGCCCACGTTGCTCCTCTTTCCATTCAGTTGTATGAGTATTGAATGCTTCCCATAATTTTTGAGAGGCCTCTCTGGTATCTTGATCTGGATAATAATATCCAATATCCTGACATAGATTAGCATTATGTACGATTGGATAACCCATCCATGCTACGTCAAAGTAGAGATAATTAAGATTATTTTCCAATT
>Ga0208022_1000546_pt1 | contig 12705 bp, 10 predicted proteins | sample ColrivemetaGS747_FD_187622 | JGI IMG/M metagenome (GOLD analysis project Ga0208022, IMG submission 187622) | Estuarine microbial communities from the Columbia River estuary - Freshwater metaG S.747 (SPAdes) (version 2) | ecosystem: Environmental > Aquatic > Marine > Intertidal zone > Estuary ...
GTTTAAAAAAGAGAATTTATTATGCCACTTTTCATAAGTTAGAACCAGCCAATGGCTTGTACGCAGGTTGGAAAATGAGCACTGCATGGAAGTGCCTGGTTCTGCGCTACAACAAATACGACGAGCTACTGATTTCTCCGCATGACGAAGCAGCATTTATTGCACTTTTCGAAGAAAAAAAAGCTCAATTTGCCAAAACAAAATGAGCTTCAAAAATGATGGAGTAAAGGAATTTAGAAGATCAATCTAGACCTAACTTACTTGAGTTTGACCCATGGCATGTATTGCATGCTCCGCTAGTCAGTGGCGATCCCATATAAATACTCGCGCCAGATGGGCTTGTTACCTTTGGATACAAACCAGTGTAATCTACATTGGCGGTGGTATAATAATTGCCTTTACTATCGATGGCAATGGTATATTTAAGCGTGCCAGCGCCATTTGGTTCAGTATATAGCTCAACGGTTCCGCCAGTTTGGCTGTTTTGTAAATCAGCTTTATAAACTGTTCCTGCAACATTAAAGCAGCCCTCGCCTTCTCCGGTTGAGTTATGGCATTGCATGCAATTTTGACCTTTGTTGTGCGACTTATTTGAACCAGCTGAACTGATGTTTTCTTCCTTACAGGCCCAATATTTTTTGCAAGAACCCAAAAGAAGCATACTTGAAATGAAGCCAATGAAAAAGATGCGGTTGATGATGTTTAAATTTTTCATGTTATTGTTGTTTGATGTGATATTAAATAGCAAATAAAGGGGTTATTCTTCTTTGTTTATAATGGCTAATAGCTCGTAAGCACCTTTTACAACTATGGAGGATTGCTCTAGTAAAGCAAGTTGCTTACTTGTAATAGCGACTCGACCGTCTTGGTTCATGAGTATGTCGATTTCAACAGTAAAAAAGTTGTCGTCCTTTTCAATAAAAACGACATCTTTTCCATTTTGCTGTACCACAGCCTCTTCAGGTAAGGTGAATTGGTTCTGATCCTCGGCACGAATTTCTGCTTTCAAATAGGACCCTGGAGTGATATCTGCCGGAAGTTTGTCAAAATGACAATGCACTTTAACGGTGCGCTCGGTACTGATTTCTCTACCAATCAAATAAATTTTAGCTGTAGCGGTGGTGTGCATATCTACAAACTGTAATTTGACGAGTTGATCTTTTTGTAAAAAGGACAAATACTTTTCATAAACCGTGAGCTCTGCATGCGCATGTTTCAAATCTATTATTTCCAATAAATTGTCTTTTGGCTCAGCAAAAGCACCAACGTTAGCGGTCACCTTAGTTATTACACCAGCAAATGGCGAACGGATATTTTGGGTGCGTTCTATTTGACCATTTCGAAGGGTGTTCATATTGACATTCGCCATTTCTAACTTCATTGCCAAGCCACTTAATTTGGCTTTGTTGACCATATAGGCACTTTTGGCTTGTTGGTAGTTCTTGGCAGAGCCTGCTTCTTTTTGATATAACTCTTTTTGGCGCTCGTAGTCTGCAGCGAGGTATTCAGCTTGGCCTTGCACTTCCAAGTACTCTTGTTGCAACTGGATTACTTCTGGATGTTCTACCACCATCAGAATTTGTCCTTTCTGCACTTGCATGCCGTCGAGCACATTGATTTTTTTAATGTAGCCACCAAAAGGCATGGCAATGTAGGATTTATTTTGTGGCGGAACATCAATAACGCCATTGGCAAATACGCTCAGGCCCATATTGATTTGTTGCAAGGATCCCATTTCAATACCGAGCGTATGGAGTTGTTTGGAACTGAGTTTTAGCTGCTTATTCACTTTGGTTTCTTTAGCTGCGTTGGCTTCTTGATCTTGGGAAGAACAAGAGAGCAACAAAAGGACAAATAAGCTATTGAGAAGAAAAAAAGATGTTTTCATAGGAGTTATTTTTGTATCCATTCAAAGGAAATGTGTAACAATTTAATTTGGTGTTGCCATTCTAAAAGTTCTCCTTGCAAAGCAATTTGGTAATCATGTAATTGGATAAATTCAATCAAGGAGATTTGGCCGCTAGTGAGTTGCAATTCGGCATCGGTCTGTAGCTTTTCGAGTTCAGACTCTATGGGAGTTGCAACCAATTGATAGGTTTCGATGCGCTGCTTTAATTGTCCAAAGATTTGATTTTTTTGGGCATTCAAGGCAGTGGCTTGTTGGCTCTTGCGCAACTCATTTTGGGTAAGTGCGAGTTCAAACGATACAGTTCGGGCTTTATGGGCGCGAAAATCAATTGGGATTTGCGTTTGGAGCATTGCGCCTTGAAAGCGCTTTTCTGGGCCAAAGTATTGATCGCCTCCGTTGATGTTTTGGATACCAACCAAAGATTGATTGAAATAGCCAAAACCAAGTTGTGGCAACTGCAGTGCGCGGTTGAGTTCATTTTGAAGCTCCAACTGTTGCTTTTGTATGTCGTAACGCAGCAAACTAGGATGCACCGCCCCTGCTTCATAAACGGGCAGTTCGAGAAAGTCAAGCGCCTCGGCTTGAGCTAATTCAAATGCAGGGCCCTTGTAAGCCAACAACGCATGCAGAGCCAACCAAGCATTTTGCAACTCCTGATTTTGTTGCTGTAGCATGGCATTGGCACGCATATATTTGGAATGCACCAATACTTGATCCATTTTTGCTGCATCGCCAAGCGAAACCCGCAACTTCATCTTTTCATCGAGTACGCCATACAGCGAATCTTGTTTCTGGGCGAGGCTTTGTTGCGCTTGAAGCAGGCGGATCTGCTCGAGTTGTTCGTCTAAAGCACGCTTGAAATCTTTTTTAAACAAGGCTACATCTTGCTCAGATAGTTGGCTACTGACTGCCCCCAATTGATTTTGCAAACGCAAAGCCCCATTGTAAGGGATGGCCTGGCTAAGCGTAATGTTATTGTCTTTGTTATAAGCTGAATTGAATTGCCCCACCATAAAAGACGCAGATAAAGCCTGCCAACCTGCTGCACCTTCGCCCAAACTTTGCTGGCGCTGGGCTTCGAGTACTTCTGCTTTGATTTGCCCGTTTTGATCGAGGAGCATTTGATATAGTTGCGCATCTGTAAATTTTTGTTGTCCAAAGGCAGAGGAGCTTAGGGCAAGCAATACAATTAATGTGGGCGCCTTTTTTCTGCGCAAGCGCAAAGGCTTTTCGAAAAGCACATACAACAAAGGCAAGATAAACAAAGTGAGAATTGTTGCACTAATGAGGCCCCCAATTACAACCGTTGCGAGCGGTTTTTGAACCTCAGCACCGCTGCCGAGAGAAAGTGCCATGGGCAAAAAGCCTAAAGAAGCAACTGTTGCTGTTAGGAGTACAGGCCGAAGTCTGTTGGCGGTTCCACGCAATACAACTTGTAAAATAGGTGCTCCGGTCTTTCTTAATGTATTGAATTCAGCAATTAGAACTATACCATTAAGCACCGCCACACCAAAGAGCGCAATAAAACCAACTCCGGCAGAAATTGAAAAAGGCATGCCTCTCATATACAAGGCAATAACACCTCCTATTGAAGCTAAAGGTATAGCTGAATAAATAAGCGCAGCTTGTTTCACGGATTGAAAAGTGAGGTACAACAAAAAGAAAATCAAAAGCAAAGAAATGGGAACGGCAATGAGCAAGCGCGCACGGGCATGGATCAAGTTTTCAAAGGTGCCCCCAATTTGCGGAAAATAACCCGTTTCAAAATCAATTTGCTGATCCATTTTTTGCTGGAGTTCTTTTACGATACTTTCTACGTCGCGGCCGCGCACATTGAAACCTACAATAATGCGCCTTTTAGCGTCGTCGCGTTGGATTTGATTGGGGCCATTTTCAATTTGTATAGATGCCAACTCCGCTAAAGCAATTTCTTGCCCCGCAGCGTTGCTTACGTATAATTGCTTGATATCCGTAATGGCCGAGCGGTCAGCCTGGCGCAATTTAACCACCAATTGAAATTTGCGTTCCCCTTCAAAAACATAACCCGCAATTTGTCCGGCAAATCCTAAATTGACCGCACGATTGACTTCTTCGATAGTCACTTGATAGCGGGCAAGCGCGTCGCGGTCATAACGCACAATAAGTTGAGGCAAACCAGAGAGCTCCTCTACGTAGACATCTTGAACACCGGTAATGCTTTTTGATATGGTTCCTATTTGTTTGGCGTAAGCAGAAAGTTTGTCGAAATCTTCACCATATACTTTGACCACGACATCTTGCTTGGCGCCTGTCATAAGCTCATTGAAACGCATTTGAATAGGTTGCTGAAAACCAAATGATACACTTGGTAATTCTTCTTCAAGAACAGCTTGCATTTTTGCTGCAAGCTGTTCTTTATTGGTAGCACTCACCCACTCTTCCTTGTCCTTTAAAATGAGCATGAGGTCACAAGCTTCCATTGGCATAGGGTCTGTTGGGATTTCAGCTGTACCGATTTTACCTACAACTTGTTTGATTTCCGGAAATTTTTGTAGCAAAATACGAGAGGCCTTGGTCGTGACATCGATCGTTTTGTTGAGACCCGAACCTGTCATGAGTCGGGTTTCTACGGCAAAATCACCTTCGTCTAAAGATGGAATGAACTCTGCACCCAGTTGGTTGAAGAGTAGTATCGATATGGTAAAAAGTACAACAATTGACCCGAGGATCCATCTTTGCTTGCGCAATACCCACGAAAGCGCGGGAGTGTAACGCCTTTTGATTTGATCAACGAGTCGGTCAGAAATCGTTTTTCCAGCGTGAACTTTTTTAGAAAGCACCATCGAGGAAATCATGGGAACATAAGTTAGGGAAAGGATGAGTGCACCTAGAATGGCAAAGATGACAGTTTGGGCCATCGGCTTGAACATTTTGCCTTCAATACCAACTAGTGCTAAAATGGGTAGGTAAACAACTAGGATAATGACTTGCCCAAAAACTGCGCTTTTACTGAATTTGGAAGCTGAGCTATACACTTCAGTGTTCATTTCAAGTTGGGTAAGCTGTTTGCCGCGCCTGTGCTGTAGCAAATGCAGGGTCGATTCGACAATAATAACTGCGCCATCTACAATAAGGCCAAAGTCTAGGGCACCTAAAGACATCAGGTTGCCAGAAACCCCAAATACATTCATTAGGGAAATGGCAAAAAGCATAGCCAAAGGAATAACGGAGGCAACGATCAGACCTGCACGCAAGTTTCCTAAGAGTAATACCAAAACAAAAATGACAATTAAAGCGCCTTCGATGAGATTGTTGCTAACGGTATGAATGGCTCTGTTGACTAAATTGGTGCGATCTAGGTAAACGTCAAGCTCTACGCCTTCAGGTAAGTTACCTTCTATTTGGGCCATGCGTTCTTTTACCAATGAGATAACTTCTGATGAATTGGCTCCTTTGAGCATCAGAACAATTCCGCCCACGGCCTCGCCTTCGGCATTGTAGGTGAGCGCGCCATAGCGTACTTGTGCACCATATTTGACTTCGGCGATATCGCGAATGTAAACGGGTGCGTCGCCACTCGGATGATTGATTTGGATGTTTTCGATATCGGCCAAACTACCGACCAATCCTTCGGTTCTGATATATGTGGTCATGTGGTGGCGCTCAATGTAAGCCCCTCCAGTATTTTCGTTGTTTTGAGACACCGCCGTAAAGACTTCATCTAAAGTGATTTCGTGTGCTTTGAGCAACAACGGATCAATAGCGATTTCGTAGGTCTTCAGCTCGCCGCCAAAACCACTGACATCGGCAACGCCTTTGACGCCGAGTAATTGCCTGCGAATGACCCAATCTTGGATGCTGCGGAGGTCAGAGGGGCTATATTTTTGGGTATAACCCGCTTTGGCGCGCAGCGTATACTGATAGATTTCGCCAAGGCCAGTACTCAATGGCGCCATGGAAGGCTCACCAAAACCTGAAGGAATGTTGTTTTTAGCTTCTGACAAGCGCTCCTGAACTTGTTGGCGCGCCCAATATATGTCAGTGTTTTCGGTAAAAACAATAGTAACCACACTTAGGCCAAAGCGGCTAAAAGATCGGATTTCTTCGATGCCGGGGATTGTGGCCATGGTTTGCTCGACCGGAAAAGTGACGAAGCGCTCGATATCTAGCGCACTAGAAGAAGGCGCGCTGGTCACGACCTGCACTTGGTTATTGGTGATGTCCGGAACGGCATCTATTGGTAACTTCGATAAGGAAAAAAGGCCCCAGACGATGAGGGCGAGGGTCAGTACGGCAACAATTAATTTGTTGTGTATCGACCAATAAATGATGCGATTTAACATAAAAACTCAATTAGATAAATAGATTCAAAAGAACTTGAAGCTAAACCAATTGAGGGGGATGCCAACATTCAAAAAAGTCATTGATGTTGATGGCAGTGGGTGGCGTAACAATAGGAGAGGAAATCAGTTGGGGTGTAAATTCTTCAAATACAACGCTTGTGCAATTGACGGGCATAAAAAGCGTGATGAGGACATTGGCCTGAACTGATTTGAAGGGTAATTCGCGGTGTTCGTGTTGGTTCTCATTGACCTGTTGGAGGTAATGTTCTTTGACAAAACTCCAGAATCCGTCGTTTGTTTTTTCTTCTTGGTATTGCGCATAATGTTCAAAAAGTGCATCGAGCTTAAAAAACTCCAAGCCTTGCCAATTGGGAGCCAACGAAAGCAAACCAAAATAAAAAGCTAAAACAATGCTAAACAAACGCATATAACAAAGTTAGCCAAATAAAAAGCAACTACCGAAAGTTTGTTTAATTTCGTTTCAAATCAAACGCATGAAAAATCTATTTCTCCTCTTTTTCTTCATCAACACCTTTCTTACTTTTTCTCAAGACAACTCCGGAAGTTGTGCATCGAGAAAAGCGGCAAAAACTTGGCATACAAAAAGTGCATCGCTCAGCTTAGCTGAAATTGCCGAGACTGAAAAATACGACGTTCATTTTTACAACCTGGATTTGAATATGAACAATATTTCTACCAACCTAAGTGGCAGCGTAGAAATCCATGCTAAAGCTCTGGTCTATTTAGATTCCGCTTTATTTGAATTATTTGAAAGTTTATTGATCAGCGAAGTAAAAGTCAACGGAATAGCAGTTACTTACAATAGAGTTTCAAATAAAGTGCGGGTGCCGATCAATGCCCAAGCACAGACCAATTTTGTGATCAAAGTAAGCTACGCGGGCACACCCCCAACCGCTCAAACCAATCCATTGGGCGGAAGCGGGCTCACAGCAGGCAGCTCGCCAAGCTGGGGCAACAAAGTTGTTTGGTCCTTATCTGAGCCCTTCTCTGCCTACGAATGGTTTGCCGTCAAGCAGAGCCTGACCGATAAAGCAGATTCTTGCGCGGTAGCGATTACGGTTCCTGACTCTTGTAAGGCCGGATCAAATGGCATATTAGAAAATGTGGTCCCATTGGGCAATGGCTTCACGCGCTATGAATGGAAACACCGCCACCCAATAGATTACTACCTCATTTCGGTTGCTGTAGCCAAATATGTCGAATACAACGTCTTTGCGAATCCGCAAGGAAGTACTGCTCCCGTTCTCATTCAAAACTACATTTATGACAACCCAGGAACACTTCCAAATTTTATAGATGAGATCAATGAAACCGCTGACTTTATGGAACTGTTTGCTACGCAATTTGGCCCCTACCCTTTTGCCGATGAAAAATATGGGCATTGCATGGCGCCAATAGGCGGCGGAATGGAACACCAAACCATGACCACGCAAGGCTTTTTCGAAAAAACACTCACCGCTCACGAACTCGCACATCAATGGTGGGGTAATAACGTTACGTGTGCGTCTTGGTGCGATATCTGGATCAATGAAGGATTCGCCTCTTACAGCGAATATTTAATGCTTGCCGCGCTGTACAATGGGCAACAAGCTAATCATATGACGCAGGTTCACCAGAGTGTCATGAACCAACCTGGAGGCAGCGTTTGGGTCTTGGATTCGCTGAACGAGGCCCGAATTTTTAGCGGGCGCCTCACCTATGATAAAGGCGCGGGAATCATTCACACACTGCGCTACTTAATCAACAATGACAACCTCTTTTTTGCAGCGCTGCAAGATTTTCAAAGTACTTTTTCTAATAGTACGGCAACGGGCCTAGACTTCAAAAATCATGTGGCCAATTTCTGCAATATCAATTTGGACGCCTTTTTTGAGCAATGGTATTTTGGCGAAGGTTTTCCGACCTATCAAGTACAATACAACCAAGTAGGCAATGACCTCCTTTTAGAAATTTCGCATTCGGCGTCAATGCCCAGCATTACCCCTACCTTTACCAACCCAATCTCATTGAGGTTGTTCAGACAGGGTCAGGCTGACACCATCATTAGATTTGACATCACAAGCAATTCACAACTCTTCACACTTTCTAATTTTGGTACTTTAACCGGAACAATTGGAATAGACCCAAGTAACTGGATCATCAACGGCAATGGCGGCGTGAGTGCCGACCCCACCTTAGGTTTGAACGACCCAACATTGGCGTCATTGCCTCTCCTAGAAGTTTATCCGAATCCGAGCACGGAGGTGCTGAACGTGAAAGGGCCAAATGAAAAACTGACTTATGTCATCTTCAATGCACTAGGTAAAACCGTGAAGTCTGGGGCATTTACTGCGCAAACACAAATTGATATCCAAGACCTCCCGAGCGGTACCTACATCTTGAAATGCAGCTCGGTTAGTGGGCAAAATTTCATCAAGCTTGTAACAATAAAATAAGGAAAACGTCGTTGTAGCAAACAAAAAATTATTTATGAAAAAATTAGTTCTAAGTCTTGTGTTAATTAGTTGGGGTAGTCTCCAAGCCCAAGTGAGTATCGAAGGTGTCTATTTGCAATCTGGTGCTTTTTTTGGTGCATCAAAAGGAAGTATTGCCGATTTTCAGACCTTGGCACCCCAGTCAGTGCTGCTTCATCAAGATTTGAGCGCTTACCAAAGCTATCCCTTTTTTAATTTAAGCTTTCCCGGTCAATCTCAGTCTTTGAGTGTTGGTCTGAAGATGGGTAAAATGCCCAACGCAACCCTTCGTTTGGGACTCATGCATACCAATCAAAATAATGCGCTTTCCACCGGCGGATCCTACACAGAATCTTTTCGTATCGACACCCTCACGAGTTCACAGACTGGCGATCAATTTTTTGTAGATTCATTCAGCACACATAGCTATAACGCGACCTACTCACAAGAGCAGCTGCGCCTAGATGCCTCGCTCATTTTCCGTTACAAAGCAGACAAACGCTGGAGTTTCTTCGGCGGAATCGGTGCCAATTTTGGACTGAGTTACAATTGCGTTACAAACATTGATCACCACGTTTCACCTTATGGAGACTTCGGCGGCATGTATATGTTCAACGATATGCTCTTTGACAGCGGCACACATGAACAAGAATCTTTCGAAAACAAAGGCGGTTTCGGTTTTGGCGTATACGCACCACTTGGCATAGATTTTCAGGTAGGTAAAAAACGTGAATTCTGGATGCCCGTGCACTTATACATGGAGCTCAGACCTGGCTTTAATATCAATCAAATTGCTGGACTCGGAACCAGCTTTAGTGCAGGAAATTTCTCAAACATTGGCTTGCGATTTCATATTAAGTAGTTCATAAGCATTCTAAATAAGAAGCCGGGAATTTTTTCTCGGCTTTTTTTGTGTCAGTACCAAACTAAAAGGTAAATTTGTGGCGCTAAACAAACCAAGTAAAGTAACTTTAGTTACTATTTTAAAATACGCCCATGGAAACTGCCACTAGCGCTAACTACCTACCGCTGCTGATGCAAATTGCCGTCGCAGCAGGTTTTGTTATTTTCACACTCTTTGTCACGCACAAACTGACTCCCAGAATCAACTCTGCCAAAAAAGACGACAACTTTGAGTGTGGTATTGACGCACAGGGCAACGCACGTTTTCCGGTATCTATCCGCTACTTCATGACAGCCATCCTCTTTGTGTTGTTTGACGTAGAGGTTATTTTCTTTTATCCTTACGCCGTGAATTTTTACGAGCTCAAACTAGAAGGATTACTCGCAGTTATTATGTTTGTCGGTTTTTTCTTGACCGGGTTTTACTATATCTATAAAAAAGGAGCATTAGAATGGGAAAAATAGAAGACCTCGAAACCATTAACGGGGAAGGTTATCAGCTAACCACCCTCGACAAAGCCATTGCGCTTGCCCGTGCCAACTCCGTTTGGCCTTTGCCATTTGCAACCTCTTGTTGCGGCATCGAATTCATGGCCACCATGGGTAGTGCCTACGACCTCTCTCGTTTTGGAATGGAGCGCATGTCCTTTACGCCGCGTCAAGCAGACCTACTCATTGTAGCCGGAACCATTTCTAAAAAGCTCGGCCCCGTACTCAAACGTGTTTACGAACAAATGGCAGAGCCAAAATGGGTTTTATCTGTTGGTGCGTGCGCATGTTCGGGTGGTATTTTTGATACGTATTCTGTTTTGCAAGGCATCGATCGCATCATACCGGTAGACGTCTATGTGCCAGGTTGCCCTCCACGCCCAGAACAAATCATTGAAGGTGTCATGAACATCCATGAACTGGTCAAAAAAGAATCGAACCGCAGACGCTATTCCGAAGAATACAAGCATTTATTAGGAACATACGAAATCGACATCGATCAACATGCAGAATCAAAATAACCAAGAATACCTTTCCGCTATTCAAGCTGCCTTCGGCGCCGATGTTCTAACCCATGAAGAAGCATTTGGCATGCTCAACATCGAAATGACGCCAGCGCGCATTCACGAAGCCATCTCTTGGTTGCAGCAGCACCAAGACCTCAGTGTCAATTACCTCACCAACATCGCCGGTGTTCATTACCCTGAGTCTGCAGGCCGCGAATTTGCAGTTGTTTACCAATTGCATTCCTGGAAAAACAACTTGCGCTTGCGCATCAAAGGTTACCTACCCAAAGAAAACCTACACATTGCCAGCATCACCGATTTATTTGCCGGAGCCAACTGGATGGAGCGCGAAACCTACGATTTCTTCGGAATAATTTTCGACGGGCACCCAGATCTTCGTCGCATCCTCAACATGGACGACATGGATTACTTCCCGATGCGCAAAGAGTACGTCCTCGAGGACGCCACCCGCGAAGACAAAGACGACAGATTTTTCGGACGTAACAACAACGAATTATGAGCCAAGATCTTAAAGATGTAATACAAGCGGCTGACCCCGCCAATGTGGCCACCATTAACTTTGGTCCTACCCACCCTTCCACACACGGTATTTTTCAGAATATCTTAAAAGTTGACGGTGAAAAAATCATTTCTTCCGAACAAACGGTAGGTTATATCCACCGCGCTTTTGAAAAATTAGCAGAGCGCCGCCCTTACAATCAAATTACACCCATAACAGACCGCCTCAACTACTGTTCATCCCCGATCAACAACATTGGCTGGGAAATGACCGTCGAGAAGTTAATTGGTGTCGATATTCCAAAGCGCGTCCAATACATGCGCGTCATTATCATGGAACTTGCCCGTATTGCCGATCACCTTATTTGCAATTCGGTCATTGGCGTAGATGCCGGTGCCCTCACCTCTTTCTTTTATCCATTCTCCGAGCGTGAAAAAATTTACGAGCTCTACGAAGAACTGAGTGGCGCACGCCTCACCACGAACATGGGCCGCATCGGCGGTTTTGAGCGCGATTTCACGCCTGTTTTCCACGAAAAACTCAAGTCGTTTTTAAAGACTTTTCCAAAAGCTTTCGAAGAATTTGACAGCATGCTCGCGCGCAACCGCATCTTCATGGACCGCACCAAAGGTGCAGGCCCTATTTCTGCAGAGCGTGCACTATCTTATTCCTTTTCCGGACCTAACTTGCGCGCCGCGGGTGTAGACTACGATGTGCGTGCCATGAATCCTTATTCTTCCTACGAAGACTTCGATTTCATCATCCCGGTAGGCGTCAACGGCGATACCTACGACCGCTTTATGGTGCGTCAGGAAGAAATCCGCCAAAGTATCCGCATTATCACCCAAGCCTACAATAACCTACCAGAAGGCGACTACAAAGCAGATCTCCCAGACTTCTATCTTCCTCCTAAGGCAGATGTCTACAACAACATGGAAGCGCTCATTTACCATTTTAAAATTGTCATGGGCGAGACCGAACTTCCGGTTGGTGAAGTCTATCACGCCGTAGAAGGCGGAAACGGAGAACTTGGCTACTACCTCATTTCCGACGGTGGCCGTACCCCTTATCGCCTTCAATTCAGAAGACCTTGTTTTATTTATTACCAAGCATATCCAGAAATGATCAAAGGCATGCCTATTTCAGACGCCGTTCTGACACTCAGCAGCATCAACGTCATTGCCGGAGAACTAGACGCCTAATATGAAAGCAGATCACCCACAAGCAGTCAACGAAGCGCCTATCGATTTCAGTGCCCACACCATGGCCGAAATCAATAGAGTCATTGGCCTATTTCCAGAAGGAAAACAAAAAAGTGCTATTCTCAGTATCCTCCATTTGGTTCAAGACGAATTCGGATGGGTCAGTGTTGGCGCTATGAACCGCGTGGCACAAATACTTGATATCCAACCAATTGAAGTCTATGAAGTCGCGACATTCTACACCATGTTCCACCTTGATCCTGTCGGGAAAAACGTATTGGAAGTCTGTCGTACGGGGCCTTGCCAATTAGTGGGTTCTGACGACCTCATTTCTTACATCGAAGAAAAACTCGATATCAAAGTGGGTGAAACTACCAAAG